>OLII01000009.1_pt1 | contig 64899 bp, 57 predicted proteins | sample 1609481 | NCBI WGS metagenome assembly OLII01 (sample SAMN05416859, study PRJEB24817) | seawater metagenome | isolation source: Sea water | place: Canada:Atlantic | collected 2013-11 | reverse complement strand
TCTACACAGAGTAGATCGTCGGCAGCGTCAGATGTGTATAAGAGACAGGTCTACACCACGGCCAATAGCGCCTTCTTCAAAACCGGCACGTTGTTTCGCCATTTCTTCAGGTTTTTTCTTACCCATAGCTCGACGAAGCATATCTGCGCCACCGAGTGAGTAACCGGCAAGTACCTGAGCAATTTGCATAACCTGCTCTTGATACAAGATGATGCCGTAAGTTGGCTCTAGCACAGGTTTTAAATCAATATGTTGCCAAGTTGCATCCGGATAACTTATTTCTTCTCGACCATGCTTACGCTCGATGAAGTTATCAACCATCCCTGATTGCAGTGGTCCCGGGCGGAACAAAGCAACCAGTGCGATAATATCTTCAAAGCAATCTGGCTTTAACTTATCGATTAAAGATTTCATGCCGCTAGATTCTAACTGGAACACCGCCGTTGTTTGTGAGGCAAGTAAAACTTTAAAGCTGGCTTTATCTTCAAGATCGATTTTGGTGATATCAATCGGCTCTTTACCCGCTTTAAGCAATTTTGCATCAGCCATTTCAATGGCCCACTGCAAGATAGTCAACGTTCTTAAGCCTAAGAAGTCAAACTTAACTAAGCCAGCATCTTCTACATCATTTTTATCAAACTGTGTTACCGGGTTATGACCCTCATCATCACAATAAAGTGGCGCAAAATCAGTAATGGTGGTGGGTGAAATAACAACACCACCAGCATGTTTACCTGCATTTCGCGTTGTACCTTCAAGAATACGGCACATGTCAATAAGGTCTTTTACCTCAGTATCTTGCGCGTACACTTCTGGCAGTTTTGGCTCTTCTTCAAACGCTTTGGCAAGCGTCATACCAGGTGTTGGCGGGATTAGTTTTGAAATCCTATCAACAAAACCATAAGGATGGCCCAGTACACGACCAACATCACGAATAACCGCTTTTGCCGCCATGGTACCAAAGGTGATAATTTGCGAAACCGCATCACGGCCATAAAGCTCAGCTACGTGATCAATTACCTCATCACGCCTGTCCATGCAAAAATCGATATCAAAATCTGGCATAGAAACACGTTCAGGGTTTAAGAATCGCTCAAAAAGTAAATCATATTCAAGCGGGTCTAAATCGGTAATATCCAATGCGTAAGCAACAAGTGAACCGGCACCTGAACCACGTCCTGGGCCAACGGGAATATTATTATCTTTACTCCACTGGATAAACTCCATTACGATCAAGAAATAACCGGGGAATCCCATGTTATTAACAACTTCTAGCTCAACCGCTAGACGCTCATCATAAGGTTTTCTAATTTCTGCAAAGTTTTCGGCTTCTGTATCAAAGAGCTGTTTAAGACGTTTCTCTAGACCTATCTCAGACACTTTAATGAAGTAATCATTAATTTCTAAGCCTTCGGTCGGAAAGTCGGGTAAGACGTATTCACCTAAGGTAACAGTTACATTACAACGCTTAGCGATTTCAACACTGTTGGCTAACGCTTCTGGAATATCACTAAATAACTCACACATTTCTTCTTCACTGCGTAAGTATTGCTGATTACTATAACGTTTAGGGCGTCTTTTATCGTCAAGTGTGTAACCATCATGAATAGCGACCCGTATTTCGTGGGCATCAAAGTCATCCGGAGTAAGAAACATCACTTCATTGGTGGCAACCACAGGTAAATTATGTTGCTCTGCCAGTTCAACCGCTAGATGAATATAGTTTTCTTCATCATCTCGTCCTGTTCTAACCAGCTCTAAAAAGAAGCAACGATCAAAGTGCTGTTGATAAAAACTGACCATTTCGTGAACAAGATCGGTATTACCTTTTAACAGCGCCTTACCAATATCCCCCTCTCGGCCACCCGATAGGATAATCAGGCCTTCTTTAAATTCAACTAACCATGCCTTATCAATAACAGCTCTGTCTTGAATATGCCCGCGCATATAAGCCTTTGAGATAAGCTCAGTTATGTTTTTATAACCAAGATTGTTGGTGGTGAGTACGACAATTCGCGACAACTCATCGCCAAGCTCGTCACTTTTCACCCAGAAGTCAGCACCGATAATAGGTTTGATACCAGCACCATGGGCTGCATGGTAATATTTAACAAGTCCACATAGGTTAGTTTGGTCTGTTAGCGCCAGTGCTGGCATTTTTAGCTCAGAAGCTTTACCAATAATAGGTTTAACTTTTTTTAGACCATCGCACATAGAAAAGTCACTATGCACACGTAAGTGAATGAATTTTGGCGGTTGAAAAACCTCAGGGACTTCTTCAGCAAAAATTTCGCTGGCTGTGTCAGTGCTACTCATAACAATTACCTAAAACTCTTGCCACAGGTTTAAAGCTCTGCCGGTAACAATCAAGTACGCCATGTTCAATAATTTTTTCTAAATGCAGCTTGGTTGGATAGCCTTTATGTTTAGCAAAGCCGTACTCAGGATGCAGCTTATCAAGGGCAATCATTTCATCATCTCGGGCTACTTTGGCAAGAATAGAAGCGGCACTAATTTCAGTGACTCTCGCATCACCTTTAACAACCGCTTGGCTAGTGATTTTCAGCGCTTGTTGCTGACTGTCATGCTCTTTTGAGAGAAAGGTTGGGCATCGATTACCATCAACTAAAACAAAGTCTGGCTCTACCGACAAGCCCGCGACTGCGCGCTGCATGGCAAGCATAGTGGCATGTAAGATATTTAAGGTATCAATTTCTTGTGGGTTTGCTCGACCTAATGACCAAGCTGTTGCTTTTTCTTTTATTTCAATCGCTAATAAGGCACGTTTTTTTTCAGACAGTTTTTTTGAGTCCATCAAGCCTTCAATAGGATTATCGGGATCTAAAATTACCGCAGCGGTAACAACATCCCCCACTAAAGGTCCTCGTCCTACTTCATCAACCCCTGCAATACAGTAAGCTATTGGATACTCAAATTCTGGAAATGTCTGTTTGCTTGCCATAGCGTAATCTTAATTAGTTAGGTGAGAATATTTTGCGGGTAAAATATCAATGACAGCTTTTGCCGCCTGAGCGCTAGCGTCACATTTTATCTGTTGGTGAATTTCTTTAAAGCTATTATCAAGCTGACTTTGGTCTTGATATAAACGCTCTTTAACAAGAGGTACAATATTTTCGGCACAAACTTGTTTTTGCAGTAACTCAGGAACCAATGTTTTATTTGCGAGTAAATTAGGTAATGAAAACCATTTAAGCTTCACTAGCCAACGACCTAGAAAGAAAGTTACCGGGCTAAATTTATAACAAATAACCATAGGCCTTTTTATCAGCGCTGCCTCAAGAGTGACTGTACCCGATGCCGTTAATAAGCAATCACTTGCTGCCATAACGTCTTGGGTTTGATTTAAGATAACCTCTACCGGTAAGTCTGCAGCAATTTCAGCTTTAATCGCATTAAATTGCTCGACACGCTTTTCGCTAATCATAGGTGCAATAAAGAGTAAATTGCTATCTTGCGCTTGAAGTTGCTTAGCACTTTCAAAAAAATCGGGCAGAATACGCGATAACTCGCCACCTCGACTACCAGGCATAAGCGCAAGTATCTTTTTATCTTGTGGTAAATTGAGCTTTGCCCTTGCAAGTGATTTATCACTTTCCATGGGAATATCATCAGCGAGCGGATGACCAACAAAAGTACAAGGTACTTGGTGTTTATCATAGAACGCTTTTTCAAAAGGCAGTAATGCAAGTACCATATCGGTAGCTTTAGCGATTTTGAAGATGCGCTTTTCACGCCACGCCCAAACAGATGGACTGACGTAATGAACTGTTTTAATCGCTTGTGCTTTTAATTTAAGCTCGAGTCCAATATTAAAATCGGGCGCATCAATACCGATAAATACGTCTGGTTTATTACTGGTGAAATACTGCACTAAGGTTTTACGAACATAAAGTAAACGTCTAATACGACCGAGTACTTCAACTAACCCCATAACAGAGAGTTCTTCCATGGAGAATAAGCTTTCAAAGCCCAAAGACTCCATCTTAGGGCCACCGATGCCAACAAATTTTGCTTCTGGGAATGATTTTCTTAGGGCGCGAATAAGCCCTTCACCTAAAGTGTCACCTGAGTGCTCGCCAACAACAATGGCAAATATAGGGGCAGTATTAACAGATTTGTAAGCAGTCATAAAAGTTAACGGTACTTAAAGTTAAATTTCCTCGTAGCCATTGTGATAAGTACTACGAGGATTAACGGCAGCTATTAACGAATGATGCCGCGATTAGATTCTTTGATTGAGTCACAAAACGCTTGTAACTCGGCAGACTGCTCTGGCATTTGTGCAATGGCAGCTAAGGCTTCATCAACCGATAAACCTTGGCGGTACAGGGTTTTGTATGCGCGCTTAATTGATAAAATTGTTTCTTTAGCAAAACCTCTGCGCTTTAAACCTTCGCTGTTCAAGCCGAATGGCTTAGCTGGTTGGCCAGAAGCCATAACATAAGCTGGAACATCTTTTAAGATAAGTGCATTGCCCGCAATAAAGCTATGCGCACCAATATGACAAAATTGATGAACACCTACCATGCCACCAATAATTGCATGATCGCCAACATGAACATGTCCAGCTATTGAGGCATTGTTAGCAAAAATACAGTGGCTACCCACCATACAATCGTGAGCAACATGAGTGTATGCCATGAATAGATTATTACTACCTATTTTGGTGATACTGTTATCTTGAATAGTCCCTCGGTGAATTGTACAAGATTCACGGAAAGTATTGTTATCGCCAATAACCAACTCGGTTGGCTCACCAGCATACTTAAGGTCTTGACAATCTTCACCGATACTGGCGAATTGAAAAATACGGTTTCCTTTCCCTATTGTTGTCGGCCCATTGATGACGACATGCGAGCTAATCTCACAGTTATCGCCAATGACAACATTACTGGCAATATGAGTCCAAGGACCTATAGAGACATTTTCACCAATTACCGCACCTGGTTCAATAATAGCTTGAGGATGAATCATATATTAACTCTTTTAATCAAATGGCTAGGTATATTATAAAGGACGACGCGCACACATTAAATCTGCACTACAGACGACTTTACCATCAACTTTAGCTTCACCATAAAACTTCCACATACCGCGTCTTTCTTTCACAAACTCAACATGAAGATGCATAGTATCACCTGGTAATACCGGCTTTTTAAACTTGGCATTATCTATTGAAGCGAAAAGATACATTTCATTGTCTTCTCTGCCTTCTGTGCTTTTAAAGCCAAGAATACCAGTGGCTTGTGCCATTGCTTCTAAAATGAGCACACCGGGGAAAATAGCTAATTCAGGGAAATGACCGGTAAAGACAGGCTCATTAATGGTAACGTTTTTGATGGCATGTAAGCTTTTCATTGGCTCATGATCAACAACTTTATCCACCAATAGCATAGGATATCTATGAGGGATTAATGTTTTAATTTCATTAAGATCGATTGGTTTTTTTTCAGTTTCCAAATGAATATTCCTTGTTGGCTAGAGCAAAAAGTTAGCTAGTAACTTTTTGCTTACTCTAATTTCGTCAGAAACGCCTAAAGATAGACAGACTTTGAAGTATTTTACGCATTGGTAGGGGGAATAGCTAGTTATTCGCGAGTAATTTTTCTAACTCTTTCACTCGTTTAGTTAAACTATCAAGGCGTTTAACTCTAGCATTAGTTTTATTCCATTCTTTGTTTGGTGCAGCAGGCATACCCGAAGAATACACACCCGCTTGTGTCACATCTTTAGTAACCATAGCCATGCCGGTAAAAATACAGTTATCGGCAATATTGATATGACCATTAACACCAACTAAACCTGCGAGGGTACAGTTTTTGCCTACCACAGTACTGCCTGCTACAACGCTACAGGCTGCCATTGCGGTATTTTCACCAATGATAACATTATGAGCAATTTGGATTTGATTATCTAATATTGCTCCATCACGAATTTCTGTATTTTCTAGCGCACCACGATCTATGGTAGTACTGGCACCAATTTCAACATGATTGCCAATAATGACACTGCCAAGTTGCGGTATTTTATGCCATTTATAATCACCCTTTACAGGGGCATAACCAAAACCGTCTGAGCCAATAACGGTATTAGCTTGAATCAAACAATGGTGACCAATTTCAACTTGATGATAAACGGTATTATTAGCCCATAAAGCAGTAGACTCACCAATTTTTACGCCTTGACCAATAAAACAACCAGCACCAATGCTAACATTATCCGCTAGGTGAACACCTGACTCGATAACAGTATTAGCACCAATACTAACATTGTCACCTAAGACAACATCATCAGCTATTACAGCGCTTTTATGTATGCCATTAGCCACTTTGGGTGTACTGTCTAACAGGTTAGCCAGAATTGCATAACCCATGTAAGGGTTATCCATAACAAGTGCAGGTACCTGACAAGCAGATAACGCTTCTGGTGCAATAATCACAGCACTGGCTTTAGTGTCGGCTAGCTGATTTTGGTACTTACTGTTAGCAAGAAAAGCAATATTACCTTCACCAGCATTAGCTAAAGTTGCCAAACTGGTTATTTGATCGTTTTCCGTTTCGCTGGCATCAAGCGTTGAAGGAACAACTAATTTAGCATCGAGTCGCTGAGCAATCACAGCCAAAGAAAAAGTCATCTTATTGTCCCATCAATATATACAAAAAAATCATAGAATGAAAAGCAGCCTATTTAATCTTGCTTACATGCTCAACTACGATATCAGTAATACTCGCATCAGGCTTAGAGTAAACAACCGCTTGCTGTGAAAGTACTAAATCGTAGTCTTCTTTAGCTGCAATATTATCAACCGCTTGGCGAACAAGTGCGATGATTTTGTTTGTTTCTTGATTCTGGCGAGCGGTTGCTTTTTCTTGCAATGCTTTACCTTTAACTTGGTACTCTTGGAATAATGACTTAATTTTTGCATTAAGTTCATCTTTCTCTTTAGCTGCCATTAAAGAGCCATCGCGCTTTAGTTTTTCTTGGTAGTATTTGATGTCTTTTTCTAGTTGAGTTATTACGTCTTTTTCTGGCTTAAACTCTGCTTCTAAACTTTGCATTAATGCTGCAGTTTGTGGAATTTTACCCATAACTTCTTGGAAGTTTACTACGGCAATTTTTTGATCTGCAGCCATTGCAGAGTTTGCTAATAACATGCCTGATGCAGCAACGCCGATAACCATAGTTTTAATAAATTTGTTCAATTTCTTTTCCCCTGTATTTATTATTTGTGTCTTACTTTTGTATGCGACTAATTATATTAGGCGGTTAATATAGCAAGATTAATTCATTTAAAGCAGTAAAAATGTACTAATTAAAAAGTTTTGCCAATATTAAAGCTAAAGAACGAGGTATCATCCCCCTCCTCTTCACGAATAGATTTAGCAAAACTAAAAATCATCGGTCCCATGGGTGATAACCACTGGATAGATAAACCTGCAGAGCTACGAAAGCGTGTTGGATCTGAAAAATCATCTATTTCTTCGTACTCAGATGGATCCAAGTCTTGATAATTCTCAAGGTTGAATTCTGTATCCCATACGTTACCAGCATCCCAAAACAAACTTGTACGAACACTATTCGCATAACTTTCATCTAAAAATGGCGTTGGGACAATTAACTCTACGCCCGCTAATGCCATGGCGTTACCACCAACTGAGCGAGGTGTTACGTAAATTGAATCATTATCAGGGCCTAAACAACAGCCACCTGGAATTTTTTGTGGTGAACGATAGATTGCACGTGGACCTACTGTGTTATTTTCAAAGCCACGTAAGGTGTCGGCGCCACCAGCACTAAAGTTTTCCCAAAACGGTAGTAATTGATCATTACCATCAACGGTGCCATAACCGTTGGCATAACCTAATTGAAGACGGGTTAATACTGACCATTTATGACTTCGGGTCAGTGGAAAGTAGAACTTAGCATCATAGTTTAATTTAAAATACTGTAAATCAGATTTTGGTGAAGTCATTTTTGCATTCAGACGCTGCTGAGAACCTGCGGTTGGGAAGGTTCCTCGATTTAACGTAGAACGAGACAAACCAGCATTTAAGTCTAAGGTTTTAAACGCTAACTGACCATCTGGATCATTAGGGTCTGCATAAATATCATAAAAAGTTTGAATTTGATCATAAGCTTGTAATTGTGAAATTTGGTTATACTTCCAGCCAACGCCAAAGTTTAAGCGTAAATATTCATTTACCGGAAAACCCCAGTTGAGTCCTAAACCGAAGGTTTTGTTGTTATATTCTACCATGTTGGCATTACCAGCATCATATTCACTGAAATACACTTGACCACCTAGAGAAACAGCGTCAACAGTAAAGTAAGGGTCGGTATATGAGATGGTGGCATTTTTCTGGTAATAGTTTTTCGCAACATTAAAACCAAGTTGGTTACCAGTACCCAAGAAGTTATTTTGTTGAACACCGGCATTTAAGCTTAATTTAGTTTGTGAGCCATAACCAATACCAGCATTAAAAGAGCCTGATGGCTGTTCTTTTACGGTAAAATCGATATCGACTAGGTCATCTTCGCCTTCTAATTGCTTGGTTTCAAACTCAACGGTTTCCATATAAGGTAAACGCATTAACCAAGATTTTGACGATTCAACAACACTGTTTGATAACCAAGCACCTTCCATTTGGCGCATCTCACGACGTAATACATTGTCTGCGGTTACATGGTTACCAGTAAAGTTAATGCGATTAACATAAACACGTTTACCTGGGTCAACTGAAATAGATAGTTTTACGGTGTTGTCTTCATCGTTAATCTCAGGAATGGTCGTTACTTTAGGGTATGCATAACCGTATCGTCCTAAAAACTTACTGATGACTTCTTCAGTGTAAGTAACTTCAGCACCATTATAAAGTTCATCAGCACGCAATGGATTAATTGCACGAATAGTTTTTTCAAAACCCGCCATATCACCAATAAAGTCAACTTCACTTATATTGTACGTTTCACCTTCAGTGACGTTCAATGCGATGTATACCGCTTCCTTATCAGGTGTCATTGAGACTTGAGTAGAGTCTACGGTAAAGCGCAAGTAACCCCGGTTAAGGTAGTAACTATTAATAGTTTCCATATCACCTTGAAGCGTTTGCTTTTGATACCTATCTTGGGCCATAAAATTCCACCAAGGGGAATCATAGGTCAATTCAATTTTATCTAGAATTTCTGCATCGGAGAATATTTCATTACCAACGATATTGATTTGTTTTATCGATGCTGAATCACCTTCAACAAATGAAAACTCTAAGTTGACACGGTTACGCGGTAAATGGGTGATTTTAGCGGTGACTTTTGCATTGTACTTACCAACACTGTGATAAAAGTTCTCTAGCCCCATTTCAATACCGGAAATTACCGTTCGGTCAAGGGTTTCACCTACGCGTATATTACTACCATCAAGACTTTCTGTTAATTGCTCATCTTTAAGGTCATCATTACCATCAAAGATAATTTCACTGATAGTTTCACGTTCTCTAACACGATAGACTAAACGGTTGCCATCGCGAAATACCCGGATATCATTGAAGTGCCCTGATTGGTAAAGCGCCTTGATAGATTGAGAAATACGAAATTCGTTAAGGTTATCGCCAACATTAAATGGAATATGTGTTAGTGCCGCACCTAATGCAACACGTTGCAGGCCTTTAACCTCAATATCTTCAACTTGGAAGCTCTGCGCTGCTTGAACATCTGGTGTTGATGTTCCTAATGCTCCTAATAATAGGGCAAAGGCAATTCTTTTCATGATCATATATAAACTTCGTTACTTCTTTTTATAAAACAGTTAACTACACTTCAATAGTCTAAAATCAACCTGAAAACTGGCTAAAATCACTCAATGTAGATCTCGCCTCTTGCACATTCTCTGGGGCTTATTCTTTAATAAGGAACCGATAAGCATCATGCTAGCAGAGTAAGTATTCCCTTGTTCAACTATGCCTTACCCAACACTCGGATAAAGTCATTAAATAACCTTGTGGCCATCAATAAAGCAATGGTTAACCCAACACTCGGCTAAAGTCATTAAATAATCCTATGGCCATCAACATTAATAATGCTAGTGCACCAAACTTGAAACCAGCTTCTTGTACTTTCTCTGGGACTTCTTTTCCCGTAAAAAGCTCTATAAGATAATAGAGTAAGTGCCCGCCATCAAGTACTGGTAGTGGTAAAAGGTTAATTATTCCTAAATTAATACTAATTAACGCTAAAAAGCCTAGAAAATAAACAAAACCATGTCCTGCACTGCTACCTGCTCCTTGAGCAATGCCAATCGGTCCACTCAGATTCTTAACTGATACATCGCCAACAATTAGCTTTCCTATCATACCAAAAGTTAATGTCGTTAAGTTCCAAGTTCTTTTAGCACTCTCTGTGATTGCATCAATAGGACCGTATGATAAATCAATTAATAAATTCTCAGGCCATGCATCAATTTTAGGGCCAACACCAAGATATCCAATAAGTTTGCCCGAACGCTCAATTGCATCAGGGATTACCGGTAAAGATAACTGCTGGCCGCGGCGACTAATGGTGATTAAGACCTCTTGTGCGGGAAAAAGTTTAATTTGATTAGAAAAAGATTGCCAATCAGCTGTTTCTTTACCTGCAACAGCGATAAGTTTATCTGCAACTAACAAGCCTGCCCTTTGTGCTGGACTATCTTCTGCCACTGCTGCTAGCTCATTATGAACTGTTGGTCTAAATGGTGTTATTCCAAGACTTGCTAGTGGTGTTTCTTTATCAGGAGCAAAGTGCCAGTCAACTGTATTTAGCACGCTTGTTTTAATATATAGGCTATCTCGCGTTTTTGTTTTAATTGTTATTTTTTTATCGCCAACATGGCCAATTAATGCCAAATTAACTTCTTGCCAGTCTCGCGTGGTTTTACCGCCAATACTGATAATTTCACTATTTTCTCTGAGCTGCGCTTTATCGGCTATTGATTGTGGGGAAACTTCACCAATGACGGGTTTTACGCTAGGTACACCAATTAAAAACATTAAATAAAGCGCAACGAGTGCAAAAGCAAAGTTCGCCATAGGGCCTGCACCAACAATTGCAATGCGTTGGTAAACACTTTTTGAATTAAACGTTTTATCTTTGTCTTGTGGTAAAACCTCATCAACTCGTTCATCAAGCATTTTGACGTAACCACCTAACGGGATCATCGCCAATACATATTCAGTGCCATCCTTTGCGGTTTTACGCCAGATGGCTTTACCAAAGCCAACGGAGAATCGCTCAACTTTTACGCCATTTTTTCTAGCGACCCAAAAATGTCCGTACTCATGAACGGTAACGAGAATTCCCAGGGCGACAACAAAAGAGGCTAAGTTCCACAAAAACTCAATCATATTACTTAACGCCCTTTAGTACTGAATTGTTAAACTTATACATTAAAATTGACTAACTGAGTTGTTGCAAATACACGCGCCGCTTTATCTAAAGTGACAACCTCATCAATATTCTCTACCTGTTGTGAGACAAATTTATTCACAGAAGTTTCATTTATTTTAAAAATATCGGTAAATTTAATTTTTCCATCTAAAAATGCAGCAACAGCTATTTCATTGGCGGCATTGAGTGCCGTACATGCAGCTTGCCCTTGTCTACAGGCTTCAATAGCAAGTGCTAAATTAGGATAACGCGCAAAGTCAGCTTGTTGAAATTCAAACGATGCCGTGGAGAAAAAATCTAACGGCGCAACACCAGAGTCAATTCGTTCAGGGAAGCTTAGCGCATGTGCAATGGGCGTTCGCATATCAGGGTTACCCATTTGCGCAATTACAGAGCCATCTTTGTATTGCACCATAGAGTGAATGGTGCTCTGCGGGTGCAACACAACCTGAATATCATCAGCATCAACGTTAAACAACCATTTGGCTTCGATAAATTCTAAACCTTTATTCATCATAGTGGCTGAATCAACTGAAATTTTTCGCCCCATATCCCAATTAGGATGAGTACACGCCTGATCTGGCGTTACATTATCTAAGTCTTCAATTGCTAATGTTCTAAAAGGCCCACCAGAGCCAGTTAACAAGATTTTACTGATTCCGTTAGCGAGCAGTTGACACTCACCAATTTTATCCTGCTGTTGTGAAGGTAAACATTGAAATATAGCGTTATGTTCACTATCAATAGGCAGTAACTCAGCACCAGATGCCTTCACCGCCGCCATAAAAATAGCACCAGAGGTGACCAAAGCTTCTTTATTTGCTAATAATACCCGCTTGCCTGCTTTAACCGCGGCAAGCGTAGGTAGTAAACCTGAGGCACCAACTATCGCAGCCATTACCGTGTCTGTTGATTGGCACTTGGCAATTTCAACTAATGCTTCACTACCGGATAATACCTTTATATCTGCTAGCTCTGCGCTTTGTAATTTTTCGGCTAATTGCTTGGCATGTGCTTTAGAGACAAGTACCACTTGCTTGGGTTTAAATTCAAGACATTGCTGAAAGATGATATCAACACTGGCATTCGCGGCTAAGCTGACCACATTAAATTTTTCTGGGTGCAGGCGAATAACATCAAGGGTGCTTTGACCGATTGAGCCAGTAGAGCCTAGAATACAAAGTTGGCGGATAGACACTTGCTTACCCCTATTATCTGAATAAAACACTAACAATCGGTGTTAGTGTGTAAAAGTGATTAAGCAAGTAATACATAACAAAGCGCAAAAATAGGCGCTGTTGCTGTTAAGCTATCAATTCTATCTAAAACCCCACCGTGACCGGGAAGAATACTACCACTATCTTTAACACCGGCTTGACGCTTAAACATACTCTCCGTTAAATCACCCAAAACAGATATCGTTGTGATCAAAACCGTCACCAATAAAGCTTTAACAAAGTATTCATTAGACCAGTCTAATGAAATACCGACAGCAACAGTTAATATCGCAGCACAAACAACCCCACCAAGAAACCCTTCAATGGTCTTACCTGGGCTAACATTTGCCATTAGCTTATGCTTACCTATCGACTTCCCGACAAAGTAAGCACCAATATCCGCACTCCACACAAGCATGAATAAATACATAAGTAATTGAGCACCTTGGAATTCATCCATTGCATAGTGATTTGTTCTCAGCAGCATAAAGGCAAGCCAAGTTGGCACAAGTGTTAAGCAACCAAAGAGCGCAATAACAAACTTATTTATTGCCCAAAAAGCGTTCGACTTAGGGTAAGAGAACATTAAAATTGCCGCTACGCTCCACCACACAACACTTAAATAAAGTAATGATATGATTTCATCTGCCAGCTGACTTGGTGTTAACCATGTTTGTGTTATTGGCAGTGTGTACCATAACAAAGCGACTAGCGCGCAGGGTAAACAAGCATAGGCAATACGCTGAAAGGTGTCAGTGATGCCCATAAAACGAGCCCACTCCCATCCGCCTATCGCAATAATGGCTAATAATAAACTAGCGAAATAGTTCATAGGTAAGAAGAATATGGCTGATATTGCTGCTGGGGCTAATATTACAGCGGTGATAATGCGTTGTTTTAACAAGGGCTGTCCTTTTATCTTAAAAAGATTCAGTTTTCAGGCAAACTCTAAGCTTAATAAGCTAGGCATGCTTTTTTATAATTTTATGTTTCTTCGTTTCGAGCTTGTTCACCGGTTTTACCAAAGCGACGTTCCCTTTGGTCAAAGCAATCTATGGCTTGTTCAAACTGACTTTCATTAAAATCAGGCCATAACACGTCGGTAAAATACAGCTCCGCATAAGCGGCTTGCCAAAGTAAGAAATTGCTAATGCGGTAATCTCCGCCGGTACGAATCAGCAGATCTAACGCAGGCAATTCAGCTAAACATGTGTGTTGATGAAGGCTGTGCTCATTAATATCATCAACAGATATTGTGCCTGACTTAACGTCACTTGCCAGTTTTTTAGCGGCATCAGCGATATCCCAACGGCCACCATAATTTGCCGCAACAGATAGCACTAAGCCTGTATTGTCTTCAGTTAATTTTTCAGACTTCGCTATATTTTTCTGTAACTTATCAGAAAATCGGCTTAAATCACCAATCACCTGAAAACGAATATTATGTTTATGTAAACGCTTCACTTCTTTCGTTAATACGTACATAAACAAGTCCATTAAGACACTGACTTCTTTTGCCGGTCGTTGCCAGTTTTCACTACTAAAAGCAAAGAGCGTCAATGCTTTAATGTTAGATTTACGCGCATGAGAAACGACTGCACGAACAGACTCTACACCGGCTTTATGTCCAGCTACACGTCCTTTGCCTTGAAGTTGTGCCCAGCGCCCATTGCCATCCATGATGATAGCAACATGTTGGGGAATATTTTTGTCTTCAGCCTGCTGAGCTAAATCTTCGTTACTGTCCACTTAACAAATACTCACGTAATAATTTTCCATTAATTATTTCAGTTAGAACAAAGTTAGTATTGATAACTACCTAATGCCCTAATAAACAAAAGCGCCAGTTGGCTAGATAGCTACAACATGGCGCTCTTTTAAAACTAAAGTTATATTTCCATTAACTCAGCTTCTTTTTTAGCAAGAATTTCATCTACTTGCTTCACAAAAGTATCCGTTACTTTTTGAATAGAGTCTTCAGCTTGATGATGTTCATCTTCACTAATCTCTTTATCTTTTAATAAGCTTTTAAAATCAGAGTTCGCATCACGACGAATATTGCGAATCGCAACCTTGCCACCTTCAGCTTCACCACGGACAACTTTAACTAAATCTTTACGACGCTCTTCAGTAAGTGGTGGTAAAGGAATACGAATTAAAGTGCCATTCGATTGAGGGTTTAAACCTAAATCTGACTTCATGATTGCCTTTTCTACCGCTGAGATCATGCCCTTATCAAACACTGTAATTGATAAGTTACGTGCATCAGGAACAGAAATATTACCTACTTGGTTTAATGGCGTATCCATTCCGTAATACTCAACAACGATGTTATCAAGTAAAGACGCATGTGCACGGCCAGTACGTACTTTGTTCATGCTATTTTTTAGAGCTTCGATACTCTTGCCCATACGGTCTTGAGCATCTTCAATTATTTCATCTATCACGTTAATCTTCCTAAATATTAATAAGTTAACTTAATTTGTTTAAATTCTTATAGTTTACTCACGCTTTTCAGCATTAGTAATAAATATTATTTGTGTGAGATTACTGTCCCTTCACTCTCACCCATGATCACTGACTTTAACGCGCCAGCTTTATTCATGTTAAACACACGAATTGGGATATTGTGATCACGCGCTAAAGTAAAGGCCGCTAAGTCCATTACTTTTAATTCTTTATCAAGCACTTCATCATAACTTAATTCATGATAAAGCTCAGCATCAGGATTCTTTACTGGATCTTCAGAGTAAATGCCATCTACTTTTGTCGCTTTAAGCACGGCATCAGCTTCGATTTCAATACCGCGTAAACAAGCGGCTGAATCTGTGGTAAAGAATGGGTTACCTGTACCCGCTGAAAAAATAACTACGCGGCCAGATTTTAACAAACTAATAGCATTAGCCCAGTTATAACGTTCACAAACACCCGCTAAGTCAATGGCAGACATTAAACGAGTATTAACAAATGCACGATGAAGAGCATCACGCATAGCTAAACCATTCATCACAGTGGCAAGCATACCCATTTGGTCACCTACAACGCGGTTCATACCTGCTTCAGCTAAACCTGCTCCGCGGAACAAGTTACCACCACCAATAACTAAACCAACTTGAATACCCATTTCTACCAGCTCTTTAATTTCTTGAGCCATACGATCGAGTACTTTAGGATCAATACCAAAACCCTCTTCCCCCATCAGTGCTTCACCACTAAGTTTTAATAAAATTCTTCGATAAGCAGGTTTTGGATTAGTTGTCATAGGGAAAAATTCCTGTAGCGGTTAAAATAATATAATTTAAGCAAAAAAAGCCGAGGTCTAGAGACCGCGGATATTTTAGTACGTTTAGCTCAGACACGAAAGCGTTAACTGAAAAAACTCTTTTATTTATGCCAAATTTTCGGTTAGTTAAGGTTTTCCTTTAAATTACAGGCATAAAAAAGCGCCTACCTAGGTAGACGCTCTTAGTAATTCAAATTAGTTGATTTAATAGCAAGGCGCTTGAGCTTTTTAACTAGGCGCATATGACTATATGTAACGAAGTTAAAAAGCGAATGCAACGCCGCTAGTAATTCAAATAAGAAGAATTAAGACTTAGCAGCAGCAATTTGCGCTTCAACTTCAGCAGCAAAATCTTCTTCTTTCTTCTCGATACCTTCACCAACTTCTAAACGTACGAAGCTAGTAACAGTGATACCTTTTTCTTTAAGTACTTCACCAACAGACTTTTTAGGTTCCATGATGAATGCTTGACCAGTTAATGATACTTCACCTGTGAATTTCTTCATACGGCCAGTAACCATTTTCTCAGCGATTTCTTCAGGCTTACCTTCGTTCATTGCCATTTCGATTTGAATGCGTTTTTCGTTAGCAACAACATCAGCAGGAACGTCATCTGGCGTTAAGAATTCTGGCTTGCTAGCAGCAACGTGCATTGCAATGTGCTTAAGTGATTCTGCATCACCTTCACCAGCAACAACAACACCGATAGTAGCACCGTGCTTGTAAGAAGCTAAAGTAGTACCTTCAACATATGCTACACGACGAACATTGATGTTTTCACCAATCTTAGTCACAAGTGCAATACGCTCTTCTTCAAACTTAGCTTGTAAGTCTTCGATAGAAAGTTTTTCAGCAACAGCAGCGTCAGCAACTTTGTTAGCAAATGCTAAGAAGTTGTCATCTTTTGCTACGAAATCAGTTTGACAGTTAACTTCAACTAAAGCGCCATCTTTAATGATGATTTGACCTTCAGCAGCGATGTTACCTGCTTTTTTAGCCGCTTTTGCTTGACCGTTCTTACGCATATTTTCAATCGCAAGTTCCATGTCACCATCAGCTTCTTGTAACGCTTTTTTACAATCCATCATGCCCGCAGCTGTGCGATCACGTAGTTCTTTAACCATTGCAGCAGTAATTGCCATGAGTAAATTCCTCGGTTTTCAGTTATTCTCGTAAGGCACTAAAACGTAGCCAGTACAAAAATATATATTAAATAAGTTGCCACAAAAGCGAACTTTTGTGGCAAGAGCAAAAATAAAACGTGTTAAATACTGAGATTACTCAGCTTCAACAAAACCGTCTTTTTCAGCTTGAACAACAATGTTTTGCTCACGACCGCTTGTTACAGCGTTAGCAACTGCATCACAGTATAAAGTGATTGCACGGATTGCATCATCGTTACCCGGTACGATGTAATCAACACCATCTGGGTTTGAGTTAGTATCAACAACAGAAATTACTGGGATACCAAGGTTGTTTGCTTCTTTAATCGCAATGTGTTCGTGATCAGCATCGATGATAAAGATAACATCAGGTAAACCACCCATGTTCTTGATACCACCTAAGCTTTTATCAAGCTTTTCCATTTCACGAGTACGCATTAACGCTTCTTTCTTTGTTAGTGCTTCGAAAGTACCGTCAGTGCTTTGAGACTCAAGATCTTTTAAACGTTTGATTGATTGACGAACTGTTTTCCAGTTAGTCAACATACCACCTAACCAACGGTGATTTACGTAGAATTGGTCAGATTTAATAGCAGCGTCTTTGATCGCATCACTTGCAGCACGTTTAGTACCAACAAATAATACTTTACCTTTTTTTGAAGAAACGTTGTTTACGAAAGCTAGTGCTTCGTTAAACATTGGAACAGTTTGCTCAAGGTTGATGATATGAACTTTATCGCGTGCACCGAAAATGAATTGCTTCATTTTTGGATTCCAGTAACGAGTTTTGTGACCGAAGTGAACACCTGCTTTAAGCATATCGCGCATTGAAACGTTTGACATAATTTTTCCTTTGTATGGGGTTAAGCGTTCATACACCCAATATACACAACCCTATGATTAAGACTTATTGTCAAAACCTGAGCACCCCGGTATATCTTTAATAGATGTATGTGAGTTTATAATAATGACTTTTTACAAATTGCCTGTAGACATATAGGTAAAATAGTCGTTCTAATGTTGTCACTAAACCAAGCAAAATCAGATAAAATTGTTAAAACAAGATTATATAATTTCAGCTATGAATTTAGCGCGGCACTTTATACCACATAAAGGATCACTTAGCGAGATAAAAATGATTTTCTATGATAGTTTCGATTTATAGTGGGATAAAAAGCCAATGCGCGTTAAAATCATTAGCAATATTAATTTTTAACCTAATTATACCAGTGCTATAAAGTATCCCTGAGTGGGAAAATACGATTTTAGCCTTGGTTTCAACAACCTGTAGAGTAAGTAATGTCAGTAGAGTTATTTTTTATTTATGATAGTCATTGTCCGTGGAGTTATGCAGCTACCCCTTTAATCAATGCCGTTGATCAATCTTTGCCTGATGTAGCGATTCATTTATGGCATTGTGGCTACTTTTCTGATGCCGATGGTGACAGCGTAATAACGAAGCAACAATTAGTTCAAGTGAAAGAACAGTCAAATGTTAACTTTCCCCCTGCTTATGTAAGTAAGCTATCAGAAAATAAAGATTCAACTTTGTGTGCAAACCTGATGACCTGGGCGAGTAATAAGACCCCTAAGCAAGCACTTACCTTGCTAAATGCATTACAGTTAGCACATTTCAATGCAGGTAATGAACTAAGCAGTGAAGCTGACTTAATAGAGATAGTTACTGGGTTAAAATTATCGCCGCCAGCAAAGGTATTTAATAACAGTAAATTAACCAATGATGCTGAAGCTCAAATACATGAAATATATGCGCTACAAGAGATAATTGCTACTCAGGCAATACCAGCGTTACTATTGGCAATAAATGACGAGTTAATTTTACTTAATCATAACTTATATTTGTCAAACCCAGAGGCGATTGTCGAAGCAATTAATATTGAGTTAGCTAAGCACGCCTAAGTCTGTGCTAGCAAATAATAATCTGTTAACTAAATAACCTGCTAAATAAATAATCAATGAAATATGATGATTCTCGTTAATCATCGACCAAACAAAAAGAGATATAACACCATGGCCATTAAGATAAAAAGCCAAGAAGAAATTGCAAAAATGCGCGTTGCAGGAAAATTAGCTGCAGAAGTACTTGAAATGATCGAACCACATGTTAAAGCCGGTATCAGCACTGATGAACTAAATACCCTTTGTGCTGAATACACAGACAAAGTACAAAATGCGATTTCTGCGCCGCTAAATTACCATGAGTTTCCAAAATCAATTTGTACCTCGGTAAACCATGTAGTTTGTCACGGTATTCCAGATGATACGGTATTAGCTGATGGCGACATCATTAATATTGATATTACGGTAATTAAAGACGGCTACCACGGTGATACCAGTAAAATGTTCGTTATTGGTGAAGGTTCACCAGAAGACAACCGCTTATGTCGCATCACCCAAGAATCATTATATTTAGCCCTGAAAAAAGTTAAGCCAGGCGTTGCCTTTGGTGAAATTGGTGCAACGATTCAAAAGTTTATCAAAAAGTCTGGCCGCTACTCTATTGTCAAAGAATATTGTGGTCACGGTATTGGCATTGAATTTCATGAAGAGCCGCAAATTGTGCATTATAAAAATAATGACAAAACTAAAATGGTTGAAGGCATGTGTTTCACCATCGAACCTATGATTAACTTAGGCCGCGCCAATACTATTTTAGATAAAGAAGATAACTGGACGGTTTATACTGTTGACGGTAAAAAGTCTGCGCAGTGGGAACACACCATAGTCGTGACAAAAACCGGTTGTGAAATTTTAACTCTGCGTAATGAAGAGACTATTCCACGAATTTTGCATAACTAAACCATTCTTGGCTTAATAAACTGTTAGCGATTTGAAAAATAATGAGCATATTTGTTAAGCCAAGCAAACGTTAATTAAACCAATAAATAATGACGATAAGATAAAAGGTAAGCTCTTGACTAATAACCCAGTAGCAGCACATATAGTACCAGTGAATTTAGTACCCGCGCATTTTATTAATAACTTGGCCGTTAGTGCTGACTTTTTATCAACTCGTGATATTTGCCAACTCTCTTTAGCTTTTAAAGATTGGTTAAAAGAAGCTTTTATCGATAGTGATATCAGTGATCTTTTATCAGCGCGTGCCGTTTTTGTTGACGCGATTTTAAAAAAGCTTTGGTGCCAGCACCACCTTGATGAATACCAAATTAGCTTAGTTGCTGTAGGTGGTTATGGCCGAGGGGAGCTTCACCCGCAATCAGACGTGGATATTTTATTATTAACCCAAGAAGATATCGAAGTAGAACTTGAAGAGAAAATTTCCAGCTTTATTACTCAACTCTGGGATATTAAACTAGATATTGGCCACAGTGTTCGCTCAATAAAAGAATGTTTAAAGCAAGCAGTAAATGACGTAACCGTTGCGACAAACTTGATGGAAATGCGCCAAGTTGCCGGTAATGAAATACTGACTCAGCAATTATTGCCTTTACTACATGAAGATGTTTTTTGGACGTCTGAAAAGTTTTTTATCGCAAAACGTAAAGAGCAAAATGATAGACACCAGCAGTATCGTGGTGCCGCCTACACCCTAGAGCCAAACTTAAAAGCCAATCCTGGCGGCCTTCGAGATATTCAAACCATTGCTTGGGTAGCTAAGCGTCACTTTTCTGCTGACTCTTTTGAAGAATTAGTTGAGCACCACTACCTCTACCCAAATGAATTTTTTGAGCTATTAGAGTCGCAAGATTATTTATGGCGAATGCGCTTTGCTTTGCATTTTGTTTCTGGGCGAAGTGAAAATCGCCTGCTGTTTGATTATCAAGCTGATGTCGCAAAAATGATGGGCTTTGGCGATGAAGGTAAAGCACCGGTAGAGCGCATGATGAAACGTTTCTTTCGCATCATTGCACGGGTATCAGAATTAAATACCATGTTGCTACAGCATTTTGAGCAAGCGATAATCCAAAAGCCTGAACAAACTAATGTCAGTATCATTAATCAAGATTTTGAACTCGTTGATACCTTAATCAATACTCGAAACGATCGTATTTTTATGCGACCCGTTAAATTGATTGAAATGTTTTTAATTATTGCCCAAGAGCCAAGCATTAAAGGTATTCACTCACATACCTTGCGATTAATGCGAAATGCTAGAAGGCGCTTAATTTCTGGCCTTATTGATTACGCAGAATGCCGTCGTATGTTTATGAGCATTATCCGCCATCCGAGAGGTTTAGGCTTAGCATTAACGTTAATGCATAAACACAGCATTATAGGTGCTTACTTACCACTTTGGCGCAATATTGCTGGTCAAATGCAGTTTGATTTGTTTCATGCCTACTCTGTTGATGAGCATAGCTATCGCGTGATTAAAAACCTACATCAATTTAGTCAAAAAGAACATAACCATAAGTTTCCACTATGTAGTCAAATTGTACAAAAAATTCGTAAGCCCGAAGTACTTTATCTTGCCGGTTTTTTCCACGACATAGGTAAAGGTCGTGGTGGTGACCATGCAAAACTAGGTGCAGTAGATGCACTCAACTTTTGTTTATCTCATCAAATGAGTAAGCATGACAGTAATATGGTGGCTTGGTTAGTTGAGCATCACTTATTAATGTCAGTGACTGCCCAACGCCGTGATATTAATGATGAAAATATTATCCGAACCTTTGGCGAGGTTGTTCGTGATGAAGCACACTTAAATTACCTTTATTGTTTAACGGTTGCCGATATGCGCGGCACCAACGAAAGTTTATGGAATAATTGGAAGGCAAACTTACTTGAAGAGCTTTACTTCAATACGCTGCGTGCTTTTCGGCATGGTCTAGAAAAACCCGTTGAAATTCGCTCTAAAATTCGCGAGAACCAACAGCAAGCTTTAGCACTATTAACTGAGCAGCAAGTAAATGAAATTCAGGTAAAGGATTTGTGGAGTGAGTTTAGAGTCGATTATTTCTTACGTTACTCCCCTGAGCAAATAGCCAGACAATGTGCCAACATCCTTGCTCATGATAGAGAAAAACCACTGGTGCTTATTAGCCCTGTGCCCTATCGAGGCGGTACCGAAGTGTTTATTTTTACTAAAGAGAAAAATAATACCTTTGCCAATACCGTCTCCTTTTTAGATACTAAAAAACTTTCGATCCATGACGCTAAAATTATCACCACAAAAACGGCCTATACCGTTAATACTTTTATTGTGCTTGATAGTCGCAATAAACCTTTGAGAGAGAAGTTTTATACGAAAGAGATCAGCCATGCACTGGTTGAAAAATTAAGTATGGAAGGTGTTTGTATTCTTCCTCAGCAAAATTTATCCCGACATATAAAACAATTTAAAGTACCACTTAAAGTCAATTTCATTAAAATACATGCTAAAAACCGTACCATGATTGAAATAATTGCTTTAGACAGGCCGGGGTTGCTTGCTAGCATAGGAGAAGTATTTCAAAAAGAACAACTCAATATTCACAACGCCAAAATAACCACCTTTGGTGAAAAAGCCGATGATGTTTTTACTATTTCTACAGCAGAGAATAACGCGCTAACAGACCAAGAAAAGGAAGCTTTAGCGCAACGGTTAATCAATGATATTGACTAACTTTACCATGGCTGAACTCATGCAAAGTTAAAATAAATATAGAACGAATGAAAAACGAATAAAGAATCAGTACCGAGTTATTATCGAACCAGTACCGAATTAGCGCAAAATTAATACAAAATTAAAAATAGGAAACCAAATGACAGATTTAACCAAGTTAGCCAGTGTAATCGAGCAGGCCTTTGAAGACAGAGCAAGCATTAGCCCGTCAACCGTTTCAAGTGAAGTAAAAGCAGCGGTACTTGATGCTCTAGCAGCACTTAATGACGGCAGTGCCCGTGTTGCTGAAAAGGTATCAGGACAATGGCAAGTTAATCAGTGGCTAAAAAAAGCGGTGTTATTATCTTTTCGAATTTATGATAACCAAGTGATTGATGGCGCCGAAAGTACTTTCTTCGATAAAGTGCCAATGAAATACGATGGCTACACTCAAGAAATGTTTGAAAATGATGGTGTGCGTGTAGTGCCTGGCGCAAGTGTTAGAACTGGTAGCTTCATCGCTAAAAATGTAGTGGTAATGCCAAGCTTTGTTAATATCGGCGCTTTTGTTGATGAAGGCTGTATGGTTGATGCATGGGCAACTGTTGGCTCATGTGCTCAAATAGGTAAAAATGTTCACCTATCGGGTGGCGTAGGCATCGGTGGTGTATTAGAGCCGCTACAAGCAGGCCCAACCATTATTGAAGATAACTGTTTCATCGGCGCACGTTCAGAAATTGTTGAAGGTGTCGTGGTAGAAGAAGGTGCGGTAATTTCAATGGGCGTTTATATTGGACAAAGTACCCGTATATTTGATCGTGAAACAGGTGAAGTACATTATGGTCGTGTTCCTGCTGGCTCTGTAGTTGTGCCAGGTAACTTACCATCAGCTTGTGGCAAATATAGCTTATATGCTGCAATCATAGTTAAAAAAGTTGATGCTAAAACGCGTGCTAAAGTAGGCATCAATGAGTTACTTCGTTCAGTATCTGAAGAGTAATAATAAAACATAATTTTTGCTAATTTAAGCAATAGCTCACTGACAAAACTAAGTGAGTGTTAAAAAATTGACACTGCCTTCTTTTATTAAGCTTATAAGCCATTTGTTGAGAAACATTTAGCTTATAAGCTTTTTTTATACACAAAATAAAAAATAAATTAGCTAATATTACTTTTATTTTCAATCAACTAAAAATCTCACTATTTAATATTCATTTTAGAACACTGCATTGGCATAACACTTGCGATATTAATCATTATTAACACATTGCAGTTTAGCCATTTCGCCCTTAGGTTTATTATGAAAGTATTAAAAGTAGCATCAGTATTAGCCCTTAGCCTTTTTCTAGGTGCTTGTAGTAGTAGCTCAACGCTGAATTCAACGTCAATGAAGGGCGATTACTATACCAAAACATTTTCGCATACTGAGTTTACTGCCAATAATAGAAACACTACCAAAAAACCTTTGTCCTCTGATCACGCCTTAATGGTGTCATTATTAAATAGACCGATGCCTGAGGATCAACGCATGATGCTTGCTTTTGCTAAGCAGCAAGAAAGTTACTTGCCTGATAGTACTATCGTCGGTATTCAAATTAGAGGAAATAAAGCCGATGATAAAGTTCAGCAGCAAAACATATCAATCTATGCTGACATTATTGCACAAGATAATAATGCTGTTGCAATCAGCGCCATGCCCAAATAAGCTGTTCTTACTTTAATCCCCCGTTATCAGCAATTACTCAGCTAGCGTCAAAAAGATAGCCAACATTAAAAAGTTCCACAGCTTTAGTGTTTTGTTAAAGCAAGCTCTGATTAAATAGCCAATATTTCCAGATGCCATAGGTAAAACGCTTACCTACACAGAGTAATTCAAGGATATCTTCTACATCGATAAAATAACTTCGAATTTACCGCTAAGTTAGCTTTCACCAATCAATTCGTTTAGTGCTATAATCGCCTTTTTTAAGTCACCTACTACTTAGTTAACCCTACTGAGTAAATTAAAAATTTTAAGGCAAGTAACATGACCCAAGATGAGATGAAAAAAGCAGCGGCAATTAAGGCATTAGAATTCATTGAAAACGACACTATTGTTGGTGTTGGTACCGGGTCTACCGTTAACTTCTTTATTGATGGGTTGGCAACAATCAAAAATAAAATTGTCGGTGCGGTTTCTAGCTCAGAAGAGTCAACAAAACGTTTGATTGCTCATGGTATCGAAGTTTTTGACCTGAATAGCGTTGATGTTTTAGACGTATATATTGATGGTGCAGATGAAATTACTAAGCATATGGCGATGATTAAAGGTGGCGGCGCCGCATTAACGCGCGAAAAAATTGTTGCAGCTGTTGCTAAAAAGTTTATTTGTATTGCCGATGACTCAAAACAAGTCGCAGTATTAGGTCAGTTTCCACTACCGGTAGAAGTTATTCCTATGGCGCGCAGCTATGTTGCCCGTGAATTAGTAAAACTTGGTGGTGACCCGGTTTATCGTACAGGTGTTACCACAGATAACGGCAATGTTATTCTTGATGTATACAACCTTGAAATTCTCGATCCGAAAAAACTCGAAGTACAAATTAATGATATTGTTGGCGTGGTAACAAACGGTTTATTTGCCCTTAGAGGCGCGAACACCTTAGTGCTTGGTAGCAGCGATGGCATTAAAGTTATTCAATAAATAGCTTGAAAATTCAGTAAAAGCACATTATTTCGAATATTTATTCTAAACATTTAAATAAAGCCTTTAGAGTTTATACACTATATGGTATGTTAAACGCCTGTTTTAGATATCTAGCCATCTAAACGAATTTAATCAACCGTTTACGTTAGGATAAGTGAAGCCATTTTATGACCATTGACAGTAAAAATTCATTAGCAAAAGATAAGATTAAAATTTTACTTCTTGAGGGCTTACACCCAAGCTCTCTAGAAGAATTAAAGTCCAAGGGTTACTCAAATATTGAGTCGCTCAAAACCTCATTGTCTGAAAGTGAGTTAATTGAAAAAATTGCTGATGTTCACTTTATTGGTATTCGTTCACGTACGCAATTAACCGATAAGGTGTTGAGCCATGCGAAAAAGCTCGCTGCTATTGGTTGTTTTTGTATAGGTACTAATCAAGTAGATTTAAAAGCGGCACAACGTCGTGGTATTCCTGTTTTTAATGCCCCGTTCTCTAATACCCGTTCTGTAGCTGAGCTAGTGCTTGGTGAAGCGTTATTATTACTTCGCGGTATCCCTGAAAAAAGTGCTAAAGCGCACCGCGGGCAATGGTTCAAATCTGCCGCAGGTTCCGTTGAAGCTCGTGGGAAAGTATTAGGTATTATTGGTTACGGTCATATCGGCATGCAATTAGGCATTCTAGCGGAAACTTTAGGTATGCGAGTACGTTTCTATGATGTGGAAACTAAACTGCCACTGGGTAACGCCAGTCAAGCGCCATCGTTAAACGCACTGCTGGGTGAGGCTGACGTTGTTAGCTTACATGTACCTGAGACAGTTCAAACGCAAAATATGATCGCACAAGCTCAGTTTTCAGCAATGAAAGAAGGCGCAATTTTTATCAACGCTTCTCGGGGTACCGTGGTTGATATTGAAGCATTAGCGCAAGCTCTAGAAACTAAAAAAGTAGCAGGAGCTGCAATTGATGTATTCCCTGTAGAGCCTAAAAGTAATGATGAAGAGTTTATTTCAGCGTTACGCGGTTTTGATAATGTTATCTTAACACCACACATTGGTGGCAGTACCAAAGAAGCACAAGCGAATATCGGTTTAGAGGTAGCAACTAAGCTTGCTAAATATTCTGATAATGGTTCGAGCTTATCTGCGGTTAACTTCCCTGAAGTATCACTACCAGAGCATTCAACACCAGGTGAACAAAATACAAGTCGTTTATTGCACATTCACCACAACCAGCCAGGTGTGTTGACAAAAATCAACCAAGCCTTCGCTGAGCATAATGTAAACATTGCCGCGCAATATCTACAAACTGATGACAAAATTGGTTATGTTGTTATTGATATTGACTCTGAAGATAGCGAACTTGCGCTAAAAGAGTTAAAGCAAATCGAAGGGACTATCCGCGCAAGAATATTGCACTAAGTTAGCGTCAGTAAAAAGACATTAAAAAGGGTCACTTAGTAATAAGCGACCCTTTTTATTTATCCCCTAAAGGGCTTAAACTATTTTAAACTAATCGTGGTATGGATTTTCGAGCCATCTTGGTGATCAGGTTCAAACCAACGAGCGGTCACTGATTTAGTGAAAGTCCAAAAGCTTACCACTTGTTTACCATTTGGTCCTAAATCACCTAGTTTTGAGCCACGAGAGCCGGTAAAACTAAAGTAAGCTACCGGAACAGGGATTGGCACATTAATACCCACTTGACCAACATCAATATCATTTTCAAATTTACGCGCAGCCCAGCCTGATGAAGTAAATAATGAGGTACCATTACCATTTGGATTAGCGTTAATGATCTCAATAGCTTCATCTAATGTCTCGGCTTCAAGTACACACAGTGCAGGGCCAAAAATTTCTTGCGTGTAAATATCCATATCTGTGGTTACTTTACTAAACATAGTTGGTCCAACGAAGTTACCATCCGGGTAACCATCAACTTGACAGTTTCTGCCATCAACCAATAACTCAGCGCCTTGCTTAACACCAGAGTCTAGAATGCTTAAAATACGTGCTTTAGCTTGCGGTGAAACGACAGGACCTAAGTCAGCATCACGCTGTGTACCAGGACCTACTTTCATTAATTTGGCACGCTCAACTATTTCAGGTAACCATTCACGAGCTTCACCCACGAGTATAGTGACCGGGTTTGCCATACAGCGCTGACCCGCTGCACCAAAGGCTGAGCCAAGTAAGTCATTAATTGCTCTATCTTTATTGGCATCAGGCATAATAACCATATGGTTTTTAGCGCCCATCATTGCCTGAGCGCGTTTACCGTGCTTACTGGCATGGTTATAGACATGGGTGCCTACCGCTGTAGATCCAATAAATGAAACAGCCTTCACCGCATCACTTTCAATCAATTGGTTTACCGCATCAGGTCCGCCATGCACAACATTTAACACACCCGGCGGAATACCTGCTTCTAACGCCAATTCAACAAAGCGAATTGTCGATGAAGGATCTTGCTCTGAAGGTTTTAGAACAAAGGTATTACCACAAGCGATTGCGGGTGGAAACATAAAGGCAGGCAACATTAACGGGAAGTTGAACGCTGTAATACCAACACCAACACCAAGGGGTTTATTTAAGGTGTAAGTATCAACACCGGTGGCGGCATTGTTAGCCATTTCGCCAAGTTGTAATCGTGTTACCGAACACGCATTTTCAATCGCTTCTAGGGCTCGGCCTACTTCACCCTCTGCATCAGGTAAAGTTTTCCCGTGCTCTAAGGTCACCAGTTCAGCGAGCTCTTGGCTATTTTCACGCACTAACTGTTGGAAAGTTAACATTATGCGCATACGGTTAGTCAATGATACTTTTGACCACGATTTAAACGCAGTTGCAGCACTGGCAACGGCAGCATCAACTTCTTCCTTTGTTGCCATTGGCACGCGAGCAACAACTTCTTGGGTTGCAGGGTTTAGTACATCTAACCAGGTATCGGTTTTTGAACGGACTTTTTCACCGTTGATAATCAGAGGGATTTCTTTAATTGTCATAACAAGCCTTTTTATAATAGTTACTGTCAGCTAGACATATATTGAATATATGGTTAATAACTTAAGACTTTAATGGCTTCAGCGCTAGCCTTAGTGCATGATAAAAAAGCTATAATAGCCAACTACTTGCAAACTAATATTTACAACACAAGCTAAGTGCATGTTTACCTTAACGTTAACTGCGAATCCGGTTTTATTAGAACGGCTTGCTTAGCTTTGCTTAGTTAGTGTTGCTAAGTTAGTTTTGATTAGTTAAGAACTGCTGGTAATTTTCAATCGCATTGATATTACCTTTATTGCGTTGACAGACACTTTTTTGATATTGATAATTGAAGACATCAAACCAAAGATCTAATAAATGAGCGTTATTTGGCTCACCATTCATATCAAGCACACGCGCTGCAACTTCAGCAGTAGAAAACTGATGCTCAAGCTCGGTTTTTCTCACCGTATAACGCGAGTCTTTGCCCACAGGAGATAGTTGGGCTATATCGTGACCCGCCTTTTGACTATCACCTTGTTCAAATGCTGCTTTAGCATCGAATGACACCATAGGGAATTTATTTAAATAAGGGCTTTTACGAAACATTTTCTTTGCTTCACGCCAGCTTCCATCAAGCATAATAAAGAGTGGTCTTTTGCCATCTGGACAAATAACTTGATTACTAAAAACTTCGCGGCCACTTTCAGCATATTCTTTTGGAAAGACCACCATAGGAAACCACTGCTCATCATTAAGAACACTCAACAATTTTGGGTTTTCTTGAGTTCTCGACCACAAAAAAGCAAAGGTATCTGGAATAATATCGGCAATCAATTTACCGGTATTACTCGGCTTTAATACTTCCGTATCATACATTAACAACAAGAAGCCTGCGGAGGTGCTTATGCGCTTATGATCTGGCGCCATCTCACAAATACAGTATTGTTTAGCAAGTTGGCAAAGCGGACAACGAATAACCCTTTGTCCGCGCGCTTTATAGGTGGTTGTGCTTATACTTTTGCGATATTGGTGTAATAGGTGAACTGCGTGCATGCGTATGGCTTTAGATATAAAAAGACCTAGCAATTATATCAGTGCTAGGTCTTGGTGTTGAGTGATATTCTTTTAGTAGCTAAATTAAGTAAGTTAACTATTTGGTTTTACTTAGCAGACATATCTTTATCGTCTTCGTGCTCATTTTGAGTGACTGTGAATACATTGGTATTGTTCAGAGGCTCAATTTCAGCTTTTAATTGCTCTTCTAATACGTCAAGTTTGGCAATACTTACACACAGCTTTTCTGCTTTTGCTTCAATTTTATCAGCACGAGCATTCATCTCTTGCTCAAGATTCTCACCAAACTCTTCCATACGGGTTTCAAAGCTTTGTTCATCACCATCTGCAGTCATCATTTGTTGGCCAACAGCAATTAAGATGGTGCCCATAGAATTTAAAACAGCTTTTTCAACAGCAGATTCAATACGCTGTTCAAAGTCTTCACCAAGTAATTCATTACTTTCTAGGCCATCTACACCAATAGTAATACCATTTTCAATAGTTAAATTAGTCGCCACTTGCTCACGTACTAACTTAAGCTCTTTGGTTAAATCAGCAGCGACAGAATTACCTTCACCTAGTAAGCCATTAAACGCTAGATTAACGCCATCGACAGCTAAATCGACGCCTTCTATGGCAACATTTTTTACTTCGGGTACTAATTGGCGAATTTTCGCATCGTACTTTTCAACTAACTGCTGCTGACTACCCGAGAGAGAAACTTCACTTCCGCCGACCGAAAGTACTTTACCGTCGGTGATTTTATATAAACTACGGTTTTCCTGACCATTTTCTTCTTGTAAAAACTCGATTGTAGTCGGATTAATAGTAAAGCCTGCTGATAAATCAACATTACAAGATTCATGGGCATACACTGCCGATGAAGCAAATGAAGCAGTAAGGGCTGTTGCAAGAAGTGTAGGTTGGATAAATTTCATGGTGCAATCCTTTTAGTGTTTATAGTTATCTGACTTTATAGTCTTTTTCTTAATTTTAATAACTTAGTTACAAACATGATGCCAAGTTTATTTTGTTATTCTTTCAAGTAGTTACAAAAAACAGTGCTAATCGAGTTTCCTTTATGACTAAGTTATTAGTCAAATTGACCAGTTATTGCTAGTTATACACATTGCTATTAACTATGTTGCATTTCAATTAAGCGAGATTGGCAGCGCTCAAACTCAAAGGCGAGTTGTTTTCCTTGGTATAAATCAAAAATATCAACGGCTGCGCTTAACACTAATTTAATACCACGATCATAAAACTCGTCAACCAAAGCAATAAAGCGCCTTGCTTCATCATCAAGTTGCTGCAACTCAGCCATTAATACACCCGTTCTTTGGTAGCTTTCTTCAACACCAGAAACGACGGCGGGTACTAAGGTGCCAGAAAACTTTGGCACGCCACTAATAAACACCGTATGAAAGTTTTTCGCTAAAGCCATATAGTCTCGCTGACTTCTTGGGCCAGAGCACAGTGCAAAAAAATCAAAATAAATGACATCATTACTTTTAGCAAGGTAGTCGATGTAGCGGTTATTAACTAATAACTCACCTGAGCTTAACTTTTCTTGTGAGGTTAGAGTTTTGTAACAATGGATGAGCTTTTTATCGCCGCCTTTATCGATAACGAAATAGTTTTGATGTGTGCTATTTTTTTGTAACTGATTGCGGCGATGATCTACTTCACCATTTATCGATACCACCTGACAATATTGATTGATTAATGCAATAGTTGGAAGGAAACGTTCTCTTTGTAAGCCGTTTCGATAAAGCGCTTCAGGCTGACAATTAGAGGTGGTGACTAAGGTCACGTCTTGGATAAATAATTGCTCAAATAAACCTGCTAACAACATAGCATCGGCAATATCATTAACAAAAAACTCATCAAAACAAAGTACATCAATATCTCTAGCCCACTCATTGGCAATAATGGATAAAGGCTCAGCTTGTCCTGTTAGCTTACTTAACTGATTATGGACACTTTCCATAAAGTGGTGAAAATGTATGCGTTTTTTATTTTCTATTTTAAGCTGATTAAAGAATAGATCCATCAGCATGGTCTTTCCACGCCCTACCCGGCCATGAAAGTACAAGCCTTTAATGGGCTTTACCGGCAAGGATGGTTGGCTAGCACGAGTCTGTAACTGCTCAGATAATTGTTGTAGTGCGTCTACAGCTTGAAGTTGTGCAGGATCGCTTTCAAGCTGCTTAGTATTAAGCAGCTTTTGATAGGCTTTTTTCATTAAATATGGCTATACAGTTAAATGACGAACTTTAAAGCTTCGTCCTTTCATTTTACCTTTCGCTAGTTTTCTCAACGCTAATTTCAACGCGCCTTTGGTGACAGCAACATAAGCTTTATTATCAAGCACTGAAATTTTGCCAACTTGATTGCCCTGTACACCGTTATCGCCAGTAAGTGCACCAAGAATATCGCCAGGGCGTACTTTTTGCTTTTTACCGCCATCAATTTGGATAGTTGCCATTTTCGCTTGGGGACGCTCATTAGCAAGTACTGCTTCAGAAGGTAATAACTCAGGCGTAATAACCGCTTCAAGGTAATCTTCCAGCAGGCCTACTTTATAAGATTCTTTATCACTATAAAGTGAAAACGCTAAACCGGTACTTCCTGCTCGGCCGGTTCTGCCAATTCGGTGCACATGCACTTCGCTGTCTCTAGCAATATGGTAATTAATAACCAAATCTAAACTATCAATATCTAAACCACGAGCAGCAACATCGGTGGCAACAAGGATTGAAGCACTTTTATTAGCAAAGCGTAATAACGTTTGATCTCTATCACGCTGCTCTAAGTCGCCGTGCAATGCGAGAACACTAAAACCATCAAAATGTAAGCTATCAGCGACTTGCTGAGTTTCTTTTTTGGTATTACAAAAGATAACAGTAGACTCTACCTGCTTATCTAACAACAATAATCGCAACGCATCTAAACGCTCTTCATCGTTAGCGACTTTATAAAAACTCTGGCTTATAGTTGATTTATTTTCACTGGAAGCAACTTTCACCATAACAGGATCAGTCATAATGCTTTCACTGATTGCTTGAATTTGTTGAGGGAAAGTGGCACTGAATAATAAGGTTTGTCTATCGAGTGGTGTACGCTCAACAATATTATCAAGTGCTGCCTGAAAGCCCATCTCTAACATGCGGTCCGCTTCATCAAGCACGAGTAAATTCAAATTATCGAGCTGTAAAGTGCCTTTAATTACATGTTCTTCCACACGCCCAGGTGTACCAACAATGATATGTGCGCCATGCTCTAGTGAACCAATTTGTGGGCCAAAAGGCGTGCCACCACATAAGGTTAAGATCTTAATATTATGAATGGCTCTAGCAAGTTTTCTTAATTCTTTGGCAACTTGATCAGCTAGCTCTCTTGTTGGGCAAAGCACCAATGATTGAATACGAAAGCGTTTAACTTCTAACTTATCAAGTAAAGCTAAACCAAAAGCCGCCGTTTTTCCTGAGCCAGTTTTCCCTTCACCGATAACATCTTTACCTTGCAACATTTCAGGTAAAGTTTGTGCTTGGATTGGCGTCATTTGTTCATAACCCAGTGACGATAAGTTTTTTACCAAATCCTTTTTTAAGCTTAATGAATTAAAAGCTAATGATGTTTTTGCAGAATTAATGGTCAAAATATACGCCTCAGAGTTGAAATGGCCCGTTAAAAACGTGCTTAAAAAAAATAACAAGCTTTCATGAGAAAGCTAATGCGCGCATAATAGCAGTTATCTTTGATCAACCCCAGTATATTCAAACTAATGACCAGTGTTTCAAAAACTTTATTAAGCCAGCAATGGCAAACCATGCACAATAGTTATGAAAATTATGAACAGTACGCGCTAATTATCAAATTAATTACTGTAGTTATTGCCGTATTTGCTTGGTCATTTTCTCTCCCAAATTATATAACACTGGCACTTATCGCTTTATTGTGGATCCAAGAAGCAATCTGGAAAACCTTTCAGAGTAGAGCTGAAACTGCGATAATTGCCATAGAAGATAAACTAGCGGGTAATGAAGAAAAGAACGCGGAACAACTGCATTTATTTTATTCACAATGGCAAAGCAACCGCACCGGCGTTACAGGATTAATTGCCGAATACTTAAAAAGCGCCTTACGACCAACGGTGATTTACCCGTATGGTCCATTAATATTGATGGTATTAATTTTTTAATCCATTAAGAAAGCATAAGCGCAACCGCATGCACAAATATAGTCGAGGTAACCATGAACCGTAAAAAGAAAATCAACAGTATTCTTAAGAAGAAACTAAAGAAAGCCAACTCAAAACTGCATACCAGCAACAAGCCTAAATATATCTCTAAAGCTGAACGCGCTAAAATGGCTGAGCAGCAAGAAGAACAGATAGAAATAGAAGAGTAAAAAACATAATGAGCCGCTTCAAATTAGATAAAACTCGTACCCTGCAATAAAGCTCTCTTTTGAATCATACGCTAACCAATGGCTTATTGTGATTTTAACAATAAAAAACCTGCCTCATCCGTGAAGCAGGTTTTTTTCTAATTTACAAAAGCGGGTAGTACTCTCTCTGACGCTATATTCATGGTTTTATCATCGCGTTCATGAGCGGTAAAAACAATGAGTAAATCAAGCTCATCAATCATAATAATATACTGACCTCCGCCACCTTGTGCAGATTTGCTGTAGTAAGTTTTATTGCCTACTTTCATATCCGCTTGCCAAAAATAATAACCATAGCCAGGTTTAGAAATATTGTTACCAACAAAGAAAACATCATCAGCACTTGGATGAACAATACGATTGGTTGCTGTTTTGATAAATGCTTCAGAGATCAATTGTTCGCCGTTCCATTTGCCGTTATCCATCACTAAGCTGCCAACTTTGAGCATATTTCTCGATGTCATTTGTGAGCCATAAGGTCCCATTGGCAGTCCACTCGCATCTTTACGCCACTTATAATTAGTGATACCAAGCTTATTAAACAGCTCATTTTTGATGAAATCCTTTGCTGAGCCGGGAACCACAACATCGAGTACTTGCATCACTAATCTGGGATCAGCGCCTTTATAATCAAATATTTGCGACTTAGCACTAATTGGCGCGTGCTCAAGGTAAGTTTGCACTTGGCCTTGGCCTTTCATTATTTCTGGTTTTTTATCATATTCTGTTAACTGATCTCTGCTAATTTGTAAGCCAGATTGCATACTCAGTGCTTTATGCAAAGTAATGTTCTGTGCGCCTTTAGCAAGACTTGTTAAATCCAAATCTTTGAGAAAACTTACCAATGGTTTGTGCAAATCATCCATGGTGAGATACCCTAATTGGATAGCTCGCCCAATAGCCAAACTTAAATATGATTTAGTCGATGATGCTTGCATATGCGGCAAATCAACTCGGCCACGTAAAAAATAGGATTCAAATACTAATTTATCTTTATGGCTTATTAACAAACTATCGATAGCGCCATGTTTACCTTGTGCAATCTCCTTTGCTAGCTTAACAATTAACGCTTTATTGCCATTGTTAACATCGAGTGCACCCACGCCTAATTCGCCCACTAAAATAGCATCATTTCTTTTGCTTGGCGTAGTATCAATATACGCTTTTTCGAGGTAAGGCATATCCCAAAAGGACAGCTTAGCATCTGCATCTGAAACCATTGGCGCAACATTAGCTTGAACCATATTTTTAGGACTATCGGCTACAACGAGTGAGCTAACCCCACTTAACATTATTGCGGCGAATAGACTTGTGTATTTCATTTTAATATTTTGTTTTATCATCATTTTTCTCTCCATGTGAATTTTTTGTTTTTATCTTAATCAGCTTTTTTTAGTTCTTAAGGTTTCGATAATTTGAGCATCAACCCAATAAATATCGACATTACCATCATCATCAATGCCCCTGTTAAAGAGTATGTACTTTCCGTCTGGAGTAACGCTGGCATAAGCATCCCACTTATCGGTGTTAACCTTGTCCCCCATGTTAATCGCCGCTCCCCAGCTACCATCTTTTTGTTTAAAGCTGATATAAAGATCTGAACCACCAAATCCTCCTGCGCGCTCACTGTCCCAAATAATGTAACTTTCATCGGGTGCGATAAAAGGGTGTGCTGTCCATTTTCCGGTATTGATTTCTGGTCCAATGTTAATTGGCTCTTGACGCTTACCATCCTTTACCGTTGAAATCCGAATAACATCATCGCTTTTGGCATCATCAAACACATAGGTACCTTTAGCTGATGCCGACAGACGCATAATCCTCCAATCTTTTCGGTTAAACATAGGTCCGAGTTTTTTCAGCTCTGACCAACCATCACCGACACGATCTACATAACCTTTGGCCATGTGCATACGATTACCATCGGGAGAAAATGAAACCTCACCTCTTCGAGGGATTTCAATGTACTTTTTCCAAAGATTATTTTCCTGGCGAAAACCAACAATTATCGAGCTTTTATCATCAGCTGAACGTTTGGTGTAATAAAACTCTTTCATACCTGGTGCAAATACTCCTTCAAGTTCCCAACCACTTTTAGAAATTACTCCTGGTGCAAAAGGCTCAGCCACTAAGCCCGGTGTTTTTTGTCCCATATAAGGCCCTTTCAGCACGGGAAACTCTCCTTGGCTGTAACTGTTTGCACTTAGTATTAGGCTTAACGTCAAAGCAATGTTTGCCGCTTTGCTAAAGTAGACTTTTGACGATATGTTTGCCCATGAAATAGTTTTCATTATTTTTCCCCTTTGTTTTCAAGTTCTGCTAACCATTTGATACTACGAACAGCCATCATTGGCGATGAATTACTATGTCCAGCAGATTTAATTTCTACACGCTCTAGTGTTAACGTTTTATCGTTTCTGTTGCTCATTAAGCTAATAAAGTCATCGATGTGTGGCTTTAACTTTTCTTCCAAAGCACCATAAGAGACAAAGACGTTTGCATTGAGTTTTTTATTCTGTAAATCTACCATTGCTGCAAGCTCTGATAGTCGCCAAAGAGACGGACTACCAAGTAGATAGTTTTTAAATGTTTCTGGTTGCGTCATCAGTACATAAGTACCAAAAAGGCCGCCAAAGGAAAAACCGAAATAACTGCGATTGTCAGTTTGGGTTCGATAGTTTTTTTCAACATAATTAAAAACATCTTTTTGTATAAACGCTAAATGATTATTGGCTTGCCCTAGTTTATATTTAGCTTGTTTTACTGGATCGCTGGACTTTCTAAATGAGTAATCACGAAAACGGCTAACATATTCGCCATGTTCTGCTACTAGGCTTTTTTCTATATCCTTTTGCCAAGAGATGCCAACCAATATCACATCTTCCATCATGAAAGCGCTGATAGAAGACAGTAGTTCAATGTGCCAGACAGCATCAGTAAAATAGATAACTGGGTAGGTCTTATCTTTATTTTCTTGATAACTTTCCGGCAGCTTGATCAGCAATTCGTATTGTTTGTTAGCTTGTGTATCTGCAATAGCAATAACTTGGGTGCTGGGTATTTGGTACCGTTCAGACTCATTCGCCCATACGGTTATGCATGGTATTAAAAACACAACAAACAACAGTAAACTTTTTCTTATATTCATCAAATAAAACCACTCTTATAAACAAATGACTATTTAAAGTAGATGCATTAACATAAGAAGTCTTGAAGTTATGATGATTTCTAGCTGACGTTTAGCTGATTTAATAAAAAACAATAAATATCAACTTCTTAAAAGCATAGTTGCAACGTTAATCAAGGCTATCACAAGGCCATTCATCAAGTATTAATCTCAGAATCCATTTTAAAATAGGAACAATATGACCGAGCAGTATTGGGTGGGTGATTTTTTTGTCGATGTCACACGAAATCAAATCACCAAAAAAACACAATCTCAAAAAATTCCCCCCAAGGCGCTAGCTGTTTTAACTTGCCTTGCTAAAAATGCTAATAAGGTGGTGAGCCACGATCAGTTATTATCTGAAGTATGGTCTTACACGGTAGTCACACCAAACACGCTACAAAGAAGTATTGCTCAGTTGAGAAAAGCATTGGGCGAAGAGAGCCAGTTATATATTAAAACGCATGCTAAACAAGGTTATAGCTTAGAGGTAGAGGTCAGGTGGCAAGCATATTCTGAGCATAGCACTGAGCAAGGCCCTGACGAGAATATTATTACAGACGCCTCTGCCGCTATAAACCAAGTCATTGCTAGCAATAAAGGGCTGGCAACTGACGCTTTGATAACCCCAGAAAACGCGACAATGCCAAATACAAGAAATACAGTTACCTTCTCTACTAGATTAGTTGCTGTATTATTTACCTTTCTTATCTTAGCTTTCATTAGCTTTTCCCTGCTAAAACCAGCGACTCCCCTAAAATTAAACATTGCAGAATTCAACTCTTTAACCGCTACAGATCATAAAGAATACGGTGGAATTTATAGCCCTGATGGCCAATATGTGGTTTTTCAACGCTACTCAGATACCGTTTGTCGTAACAATAATATTTGGGCAAAGAGTATTGATACTCAGCAAGAGACCCAACTCACTAAGGAGATGGCTGCGTATGGTAGCTATAGCTTTTCTCAAGATGGCAAAAATATAGTCTTTATTGAATCTGACAACTGCGATAAACCTGTAAACCAAAAGCAATGTTATAAATTAATGACGATGGACTTTCAAAAAGCACTGAAAGAGCCTCAATCCCCCGATGTATTGGTAGAATGTAAAAACTCGCGAATAGCAAGGCCTAAGTGGTTAAACAATAATAACATTGCCTTAGTACAAGAGTTTTCAAATCGTTGGAAATTAACCAGTTACTCCATAGCAGAAAATAAAAGTACAGTCTTATACGCATTAGACGAAGGCAATATAGTCTACTTTGATTATTCCCCCAAAGATGATGTTATCTCTTTGACACGAGTCCATAGTGATGGTCAACAATATCTAGATATACTCAAAACCGATGGACAAGTGTTATCGAGTCATAAAATTGAATTACCTAAAGAAATCCCAGCTAATCGTCTCATTTATCCTAATTTTACCCCTTATCAATCTCTGCTGATGTTTAGCACGGGGAGACAACTATTTACCTTATCTTATGACGGTAAAGTAGCCAATATAAGCTTACCGCTAAGCGATCCAATGAGCTCCCCTTCCTTTCACCCAAGTGGTAAAAGAATGCTAGTGATTAAAGGACATTATGATAGTGATATCGCATTAATGAACTTATCACAAATTGCTCAGCTTGCAGCAGAGCAAAATCCTGAGGATATAAGTGACAACTATTCAATTATAGAGCGCTCAATAAAAGGTGAAGACAACGCACAGTTTCAACCTAACGGCGAACTCATTGCTTATATGACCAGTCGTACTGGTAAAAACCAATTATGGGTAACCGATGGTAAAAACTCAACGCAACTCTCTGACTTTCCAACCGATAGTTTTTTATATCAAATGGCTTGGGCTGCAGATGGTAAAAGTATTTTGATTAATGCTAACAAAGCGCTAAATCGAATATTTCTTGATTCTCGAACTGAAAAAATTGCACTTACTTATCCAGTTAACAAGCTTTTTCAATGGGATAGTGAAGTCAACACTGCTTTAGTTGTTGCCCGCATTAAAGGGCTGCTAAAATTTGCTGAGCTCGATTTAAATACCGGTAAATTTACCATAATTAACGATAAACGAGTTAATTGGGCGATGAAAAGTTCAGCCGGCCAACTGATTTATACCGACAAAATGTATCAGTTTTGGCAAAACGGTCCTGTTGAAGACCAACCCATTGAACAACTTATTGATCAAGGAAGTGATAATGGTTTTATCATAAAGGGTGACGTTATTTATGGTATTAATGAAAACTTCCAACTGTGGTCTTTCGCACTTAGCGACAATAGCTTTAACCTGTTAGGTAACGTTCCAAGGATGATAGATTACATCACGGATATTAAACAAACAGGCATTAACCAAACCAGCATTAATGACATTGATATTTTACTAACATTGCGAATAGCCGCTAAAAAAGAAGTTGCTGAAATTATCTTGGCTGATTAATCAAGGGGCTAAAATAACGTGGTTTTGACAACTCATCAATCATAGACTGAAGCAAGTACATAGCAGCGGAAAATGTGTTATACCAACTCCATTAAGTTTGTGATCTTGTTGTGCGCAGGAAAAATAAATCAGGGCAAGGCGCTCGATTGAGCAATAGCTGGCTATTGAGATTGAGAGCAACGCCGCCTTGGAAGATTTTAACAAGCACAAGTGGTCAATAATTTAATGGAATTGGTATTAAACAAGCTAAAGCTAACTTTTGAGATATAAAAAATGGACCACTTAATGCTAAATGGTCCATTCTACATAAAGAGCGACACAGTCGCCCTTTTATCAATACCTGAGCATTATAACGCTTTAATCCTTAAAGCGTGTCACTCTGCCCTTTAAACTTCTCTCTCATACGTTGTACCAATAAATAGAAGTAAGGTACTAGCAAGGTGCCAAAGAGTGTCGCGGCAATCATACCGGCAAGTACTGTAATACCAAGTGAGACACGACTACCCGCACCCGCCCCCGTCGCAAATACTAAGGGTAAAACACCTAAAATAAATGAGAATGCAGTCATTAATACCGCGCGAAAACGCATTTTAGCGGCATTAAGTGCAGCATTTAAAATAGTTTCTCCTGCTGCCCTTTGCTCCATAGCAAATTCAACAATTAAAATGGCTGTTTTGGTAGAAAGCCCTATTAATAGTACTAAACCAACTTGCGCATAAATATTATTTGCTAACCCTATGGTATAAAGCGCTAACATAGAGCCAAATAGCGCCAGTGGTACCGCCGCAATCACAGAGAATGGAATAGTCCAACTTTCATATTGCGCCACTAGAAATAAGTAAACAAAGATAATTGCCAAACCAAAAAGAATTGGTGCCAAGTTCCCTGCTTCTAATTCTTGCTTAGACTGCCCGGACCATTCATATATGTAACCTTGAGGTAAGTTACTTGCTAACTCCTCCATCACATCGATAGATTGCCCTGACGAGTATCCTGGAGATGCATTCCCGGTAATGCTGGCACTACGGTATAAATTAAAGTGACTGATGGTTGTTGGCCCAAGAATTGGGCTTACTTTCGCTAAAGTCGTCAGTGGAACCATTTCATCATCTTTGTTGCGTACATAATAAAAGCGTAAGTCTGATGGGTCTGTTCTATATTGACTCTCAGCTTGAATTGTCACTCGGTAAGTACGACCAAATTGACTAAAGTCATTGATATATAACGAGCCTAATTGTGCTTGCAAGGTTGAAAAAATATCAGAAAGTGCGACCCCTTGTGCTTTCGCTTTGTTACGATCCACTTCTAAAAAGTATTGTGGAACGTTGGCACGATAGGTACTAAAAACTCTTGATAATTCAGGTCTTTGATTAGCTTCATAAATAAGGCCATTCATCACCTGTGCCAATGCAGCAGGATCCCGCCCTTCACTGTCTTGCAATTTAAACTCAAAGCCTGAGCTATTACCAAGACCAGGAATAGGTGGCGGATTAAAGACCATTATTTGCGCATCAGGCATAGTCCATAAGTGCCCCATCAACCTTGGAATAACTTGTCTTAAACCTAATTCTGGCGCAGTTCGCTCTTCCCAGTCTTTTAAAATAATAATCGCCAGACCATTATTAGAGCCAGCACCACCAAGTAATGAATAACCAGCAACGGTAATGATGTCATCAACTGCATCATCATTTAAGATAACCGGCGTGATTTTATCCATAACGGCTTGTGTTCTATTACTTGATGCAGCATCAGGCAATTGAACATCAACAAATAAGTACCCTTGATCTTCACCAGGTAAAAATGCAGTTGGTACAGCGGTTGTTAACCAGCCCGCTGCAATAAAGATTAAACCGGCAAAAAGTCCAACACGTGTTAATCGCTTAAGCATAAAGCCAACAACATTGGTGTAGCCTCCGGTAGCTTTAGTAATCAAACGCTCAAATGGCAGTAACCAACCAATAGGCTTCATCTTCTCAGCACTTAATAACACCGTACAAAGTGCAGGACTTAGCGTTAATGCATTTAAAGATGAAATCAAAACAGCAAACGATATTGTGACAGAGAACTGTTTATACAATTCACCGGTAATACCCGGCATAAAACCAACGGGCACGAATACTGCTAGCAAGACTAAAGTAGTCGCAATAATTGGACCTGAGACCTGTTCCATCGCCTTGGTGACGGCTTCTTTAATAGGAAGTTGTTCTTCTTTTAAGATCCGCTCAACGTTTTCAATAACAATTATCGCATCATCAACAACAATACCAATAGCAAGCACCAAACCAAATAAGGTAATAGTGTTTATCGAATATCCCATCAATATCATAAAGGCAAACGTACCCACGAGAGAGACAGGTATTGCAAGGGTTGGAATAATTGTCGCACGCCAGTTCTGTAGAAACAGAAATACCACCAAGATAACTAAAGCAATTGCTTGAAATAAAGTCACCTTCACTTCTTCAATAGAGCGGTAAATAAACTCAGTAGTATCGTATGGCATTACATACTCTAAACCATCAGGAAAGCGCTCTGAAAGCTTCTCCATCTCTGCCTTAACTAAAGTTGCAACCTCTGTCGCATTCGCATCGGGTAGTTGGTAGATAACCAGGAATGCTGTCTCTTTACCGTTTAATCTTGCTTGGGTCGAATAATCTTCTGCGCCTAACTCTAAACGGCCAATGTCATGTAAACGAATAAAGTTACCGTTTCGTTGTGCACGTATAATGGTTTGGCCAAACTCTTCAGGACTTTTTAAACGACCTTTCGCTTGAATTGAATATTCAAATTGTTGGTTAGGTAACGTTGGACTTGCACCAAACTTACCCGCCGCAACAATCATATTTTGCTCTTGTAATGCTTGCTGTACTTCAGTAACGGTAATACCTAAAGATGCCATACGTTCTGGGTTTAACCAAGCACGCATGCTATAAGTCATTTCCCCCATAACTTCGGCGGAGGCAACACCTTTAATACGCCCTAGCGGTTCAGTTAAATAGTTTGTGGCATAATTACTTAGAAACAGCTGATTAATACTTTCTTGCTCTGAAAATAAGTTAATCGCTAATAGCATAGAGCTTGATTTTTTCTTAACATCAACCCCTTGACGCGTCACTTCAGAAGGTAAAGAGCTTGTTGCTAATGCCACCCGGTTTTGCACGTTAACTTGCGCAATATCACCATCAGTACCGACTTTGAAAAAAACAGTAATAACAGCACTGCCATTATTAGAAGCGGATGACTCGATATACATCATGTCTTCTACGCCATTGACTTGCTCTTCAATGGGTCGAATAACCGACTCTTCAACAACTTGCGCACTAGCCCCGGGATAGACCGCAGCAATTTGCACTTGCGGTGGCGTAATTTCTGGATACATATTTACCGGCAACACACTCATGGCAATTAATCCTGCGAGTGTAATGACTATAGATATGACAAAAGCAAATTTAGGTCGATTGATAAAAGTTTTACTGATCATAAAATCGTCCTTGTTTATTTATCAGCTTTAGCACTAGGGTTAACATTTGGCTCATTAACTTTTGAAGTATCTTTCGATTTATCATCGATATCTGAGATGGTGCCTGTTAAAGGGTCTACACCTTTACTAATGCTTTTAACTTCAGCACCAGCACGCACTTTTTGCAAGCCTTCTATAATGACTGACTCCCCTATTGACAAACCCTTCTCAACAACCCACATAGCATTAATTCTGCGCCCTAAAACAACATGACGTTGTTTAACTTTATTGCTTTCATCAACAACAAGAACAAACTTTCCTTGTTGATTTTCTTGCACTGCCGCTTGTGGGATCAAGGCCATCTCTTGCTTATTTTGAGCTTCTGTAATTAAGGTTACAAATAGCCCAGGTAGAATAATATTGTTGGGGTTAGGAAACACCGTTCTTAATTCAACGGTACCCATGCCTTCGGCAATTTTTGTATCGGCAAAGTCTAACTGCCCTTTTTCTGGATATTCAGAGTTATTGGGAAGTCTTAACGATATATCAATGGCTGCATCATCCGCATTTCTTGCACCTTGGTGCTCTTGCAAATAGCTAATATAGAAGCTTTCCTCTACTTGGAAGCTGACAAAAATAGGATCAGTTATAGTTAGCGTTGCTAAAGCATTGCTTGTCGGCCCTACAATATTACCCACATTATAATTAACCTTACCAATACGTCCGGTAAAAGGTGCTGTTATTGTGGTGTAGCTTAAATCTAACTCTGCTCTTTCAAGCGCCGCTTGAGCAGATTTAACTGCAGACTTAGCTTGAGATTCTTCGGTAGTTAAACGGTCATAATCTGATTGAGAAATGTAACCATCATTGATCAGTTCATTAGCGCGTTTTAAATTACGTTTCGCATTTTCTTCACCTGAAACTCGAGAGCTTAAATCAGCCTTAGCCGCAGATAGTGCCGCTTCATAAGCTGCCGGGTCTATTCTTAAAAGTAGCTGCCCTTTCTCTACGTAGCTGCCTTCCCTGAAGTGTCTTTCAATGAGTTCTCCCTCCACACGGGCGCGTAAATTTGCTTCTTTAAACGCTTCAGTACGAGCAACAAATTCACGGTAGCCACCGATAGGTTGCGACTCAATGGAATAGACAGAAACTGCTGGCGCAGGAGGTTTTACTTGTGCTTTTTGCTCGCCACAGGCTGTTAAAGCTAATGAAAGTAAGCCTAAAAAGGCAAATTTAGTTTTGGTTATTGTACGGAGTTGGCTTGGTATAAATGAGCGTTTGAGCATCAAAGATATTCCTTATATGGATCATGCTTTTATTTTATCTATGCTGATTATTGCACAGTAGACAGTTAAAGCAGTAACTATTTGTAGCTGTTGGTTATCTTTTAAAAGATATCAATAAAAAACTTACCTTTAGATACGAAAAAAGCTGCGAACGAGGTTCAACAGCTTTCATTATTTTGTTCTAGTCTTTAATCAAACTAACCTAGGTTCATTTCCTGAACTTTTTCATGGGCTATTTCTGGTGTCGTTAGATCTGGCTTGCTATGCAAGTTCGCTTTTAGCTGGCCCTTTCTATGTTTAAGTGCAGCATCAAGTTTTTTGGCTGCATTAGCAATTGCCGGGTACATTATTTCGTTCGAACCTGTTGCAGAAATTCGGCCGCCTTCATAGTTGGTAGTTAGCTCAACTTGGTGTTTATGGTGTTCTTTAGAAATAATAACGTCTAAGGAGATTAATGTTGGAAAGTGGCTGGCAATTTTAGAGAATTTTTCTTCGATATGCTCTTTGATTGAATCATTAACGTCTACGTGATGACCAGAAAGATTTATTTTCATAGGTATTCCTTTTTTACTGTTACTTAATGATATTTTCCTAAATGACTGTTTTATCAAACTGATAATTGTCACTTAATAATAGACCTGAGGGCGAGTACTGAGAAAAACAAGCAAATAAATTAAATATGTAGATAAATAATCATAAGCTACTCAATACGCCACTGCTAACCTGTTTTAAAAATAGCGTATAAGTGGCAAAAATACTATTGATCTAAAGTAAAGAAATGCACATAAAATGCAATTAGTCTGTATACCCTGTATTGGGTGAGCACGAAGATAAACTAGGAACGGTATTTTTTAAAAGATAAGGTGCATAATTGCAAGCGCAAGAAGCCCAGCAAGAATATCGTCAAACATGATACCAAAACCGCCATCGAGTTTTTTATCAGCGATAGAAATAGGCCAAGGCTTAGCAATATCAAAGATTCTAAATAATATAAAACCTACCAATACACTTTGCCAAGAAACAGGCACCATAAACATGGTGATAAAGAAACCAGCAAACTCATCCCAAACGATTGCGCCATGATCATGAACGCCAACGTCTCTCGCTGCTTTTCCACAAATGTAGATACCGCTAAGACAAACAACCAGAACAATGAGAGCATAATGTAGTGGCGCTAAACCACTCATTAATAAAAATAACGGTACGGCTGCCAGTGTGCCAAAAGTTCCGGGGGCCTTGGGTGCTAAACCGCTGCCAAAGCCTAACGCTAAGAATTGTATTGGATTAGCAAGATTAAAGTTAACTTGGCTATTTTTAGCTGACATGGCAATAATAACTTATAAATTTAAAATTCAAAAAAAACTATTTTTGGCGCTATTTATTCAGAAAAGTGCTCAAAACCACCGGTATTAATAGGAATAGGCTTATTATTTAGTGTGGTAGAAATCGTTTGGGAAGTATTTAATTGCCCAATACAGGTTACTGGAGTACCCGCATGAGACATCGCGGTTTCCATACCAACTTTATTATCCTCTGAAACGGTAAATAACAGCTCGTAATCATCACCACCTGATAAAGCAAGTGCAATAGCATCATCTGTTAATAGACTATCGCGCATTATCGTTGATAAAGGTAGAGCATCAAGCACCACGTTAGCACCAACATTTGATGCTTGACAGATATGCCCTAAATCAGCAATCAAACCATCAGAAAGATCAATTGCGGCAGAAGCATACTCACGTAACATTTGTCCTGCAAGTACTCTTGGCTTAGGGTAATCAAGCTTACTTTTGATTACTTCAGTAAACTGAGCTTCAATCTCGACTTTCCCTGTTATTTGCTGTAACGCTAGAGCCGCATCGCCAAGTTCACCCGTGACATAAAGCCAGTCACCAGCTTTAGCGCCAGAACGTGACAAATAACTTCCTTTTGGTGTTAAACCTTGAGCGGTTATTGTGATACTCAAAGGACCCTGAGTGGTGTCACCACCGATAAGCTCAACATTATAGAACTCACATAACTCAAAGACACCTTCACAAAATTCATTTAGCCAAGCTTCATCAACGTCAGGTAAGGTTATTGCTAAGGATAACCAGCTTGGTTTAGCTCCCATAGCCGCAATATCTGATAAATTTACAGCAACCGCTTTATGTCCAATTGCTCTGGGACTGGTCTCAAAAGGAAAGTGTACCCCGGCTACCAAAGTATCTGTTGTTACAACTATATTTTGATTTTCTGTCGGGGCTAATACCGCACAATCATCACCAATACCAAGTTCAACGTCTTTACGTTTTACTATTTGTTTAGTGAAGAAATGCTTTATTAATTCAAATTCTTTCATGCGTTACCTGTCGGTTACTTGCTGTAAAGCTTAATGGTTTAAATACCATTATTCTTCGGGGCGAATTAACTTAACCACTTTATCTAAGACACCGTTTACAAACTTGTGGCTATCGTCAGCAGCAAATGATTTAGCTAATTCAATAGCTTCATTGATAACCACACGATATGGCACATCGGTACAGTCTTTCAATTCAAATACGGCAACACGAAGAATCGCCTTTTCTACTTGATCAATATCATCAAGTGGACGATCAACATGCGGCGAAATAGCGCCATCAATATCACTTATATTGCTTGTCACACCGCGAAGTAATAATTGAAAATATTCAATATCAAAACGACGTTTACTATTATCAGCAATGAAGTTTACTTCCACGTCATTTACCGTGTTTTGACTAATTTGCCATGAGTAAGTTGCTTGTACCGCTAACTCTCTGGCTTTTCTTCTAGGAGAAGGTTTCAAAATATGTTTCCACTTTTTGGTAGGTTCTGATAAATCAGAACATTAAATTTTGGCTAAAACATTAACCATTTCTAATGCGCCAAGTGCCGCTTCAGCACCTTTATTACCTGCTTTTGTACCAGCACGTTCAATAGCTTGTTCAATTGAGTCTGTAGTAATTACACCAAAAGAAACAGGGATTTCTGACTCTAAACATACTTGCGCTAAGCCTTTATTTGACTCACCAGCAACAAAATCAAAGTGTGGAGTGCCACCACGAATAACAGCACCAATTGCTATCACAGCGTCAAAGCCACCTTTTTTAGTTAACTTTTTAGCGGCAAGCGGTAACTCATAAGCACCCGGTACTTTAACAACGGTAATATCATCGTCATTTACGTTACCGTGACGCTTAAGCGCATCAACAGCACCTTCTAATAAACTATCTACGATAAAGTGATTAAAACGTGATACAACAATTGCAAATTTTTTGCCTTTCGCTTCGAATGAACCTTCAATAATATTCATTTAATAATTCCAATAAGGGCTGACTGTAAAAATTGCCGCAATTCTAGCAAATTGTTGACAGCATAGGTACTCGTTTATACCAAATAATTAATCTATGTCGTCAAAATCATCTAGTAAAGCATCGATTTCCGCCTCTTCAGCTTCGTCAATAATAATAGGTGGGTTTCCATCAAATAGCTTGTAGTTCATGTTTTGAAAGTAAGCATTTTTAATAAATTCATAAGGGTCTTCTGATTCAATAACCAACTGCTCTTGATCTCGGATGGCAGCACGCTTCTCCAGTGCCAATATGCCTAAACGAAACATGTTTGGCCAAAAATCGATAACCGCCATTGGCCAATAAAGCCCATCAACATAGTCACCAACTTCTTCACGAACAGAGCTAGGCCCAAGACCAGGAATCACGATATAGGGTCCATCTCCAATACCATAACTTCCTAATACTTCGCCAAATTCTTCTTGTTCACCCGACCAATCAAAGTCACTCGCCGGATCATAAAAGCCAAATAGACCAATGGTTGAGTTGAGTACAAATCTACCAGTATTTTTAGCCGCTGCAGTAAACTTTAATTGTAAGGTGTTATTAATAATACTTGCGGGTTCATTTAAATTTAGTGCCATATTATACAAACCAGTTCGTAAAAATGGTGGCATATAGGTGGTGTACACCTCGCTGGCAGGTTTAGCGATATACTTATCGACATAATCCCAGGTAAATGTCCAAAAAGGCCTGTTGATTACTTCTAGAGGATCTCTTGGATCACTAATGCTGTAGTTATCGGTTTCTTCTTGCTGATTTTGCTCTGGTGTAGAAGAACACCCTGATAGGGTTATTACTAAAACTAGGATTAGCAATCGAAAATATGATGAAATGGCTGAGCTCACAGGGCTAATTTCCTTGCCTTAAAAAGTAGTTCATTGAAAAATCGCGGCATTTTATCACAAAAAACTCAGTCGGGTTAATAAGGAGTGAATTTCAACGCTTTTAATTTAGTTACTAAAAGTTACCAAAAAGTAAAAGCCAAGCTATGAACGAGTTCTTTGTTGATATACTGAAAGTAACATTTCGACTTCTGCACGAGGTAATTCACATTCACTGATGATTTCATCAATATCAGCACCTTTTGCAGCAAGCTTAAAAGCTCGGTTATAAAACTTATCTTGTCCTTGGCTCTCTTGCCATTGAGTTAAAGCCTGTTGCTGCTCAATAAATTGTTGCTGCAGGACCTTTATACGATGCTCTAACTGCTTAGAAACTTGAGCATTCTCCATTGATGATTGCTCATAAGTTTCAAGCATGCCATCAAGTGTCTGCTGTATTTTAGCATTCTGACCTTGAAGCTCGTTCACTTGCATATTATTGCTTTGAACTTGTAAATCTAATAGTGCAATTCTAGTTTTAACTCTGTTAAAGCTTATTAATCCTAGGATGCTAAGGATAAGTACAAGAAATAACGCTAAAACAGCAATAATTGGAACAGCAAGAAGAGACATTAATATTTCACACCTTAAACTAACGTTTCACATAGCAGTATATAAACGAAAAAGCCTGTAGAAACAGACTTTTAGTTATAACCATTAATCGACAAATTAAATTAAAATTGTTTTAATTCATCCCACTCATCATCTGAAAGTAGCTTATCTAAATCAACAAGAATAAGTAATTCGCCATCACGGTTTGAAACGCCCTGAATAAATTGCGCACTTTCTTCATTGCCAACATTTGGGGCAACATCAATTTCTGAAGACTTTAAGTAGACTACCTCTGCAACACTATCGACTAAAATCCCAATAACTTGCTTTTCAGACTCTATCACTACAACACGAGTATTATCTGTTATATCACAAGGCTCCAGTCCAAAGCGCGAGCGCGTATCAATAACAGTAACGACATTACCACGTAAGTTGATAATACCGAGAACATATAACGGAGCACCAGGTACAGGTGCGATTTCACTGTAACGTAAAACCTCTTGAACCTGCATTACATTGATACCGTAGGTTTCATTTTCTAGTTTAAATGTTACCCACTGTAGCACTTCATCACTTGCTTCAATTTTTTCACTTGCACTTCGTCTATCTTCTGACATATTTCTGCCCTCAAATTACTTTTTAGCTTTATATCGCTGGAATATACTTACTTATCTTGATAAATATTACTGCCTTCATCAAGTAACTGAATCAAAGCACTTACATCAAGTAAAGCGCACATCTTATCTTTCACTAAACCCGCTAGCCAAGGTCTTTTATTAGTTGAGTCCAACCATTTGACTTCATCTTGCTTTAAAACGACTGTATCGACTAAATTCTCAGCCGATAAACCCCAAGGGCTATCATTTAACATAATAATATATTGATAGTTTAGCGAATTTTTTAACTTTTCGTCACATTTTTCTGGCATTACCCATAATGCCGTATCAACAACGTTAATTTTTTCATCACGATACAACATCACGCCTTTAAACCAATCAGGCTTACCCATAAGACTATTGGTTTTGTCTGTTTTATGAATACCACCTAACTCAATCAAAGGAACGGCAATAATTAAGCCTGCAACATCAAAAAACATTGCCTGAAACTCACCTTGACGGTAACTTTTTTGTTCTTTTGAAACCGTATTAGCTCGACTCTTCTCAGTAGATATCGGCAAAGTCTTAGGAATGCTTGAATTTATATTTTCAAACGCTTCTTTAACGACAACAGGTTTGGGTTCGTTTACCTTCTTAAGTAAGGTTTCAAGAGATTTATTGTCTTTATTCTCTTTCAAAGGAGCTGATTTAAGCACTGGAGCAGAATGCTTCTCAATGTTTTGGGCAGGTTCAGGCTCTGTCAACAATTCTGACAGGTAGGTTTTCATAACCTTTTTACTCGCGGTTAATGACTTACTCATCTAACGACCAACCTCATCGAATTTACTACTCTGTTTAACTAAATAATTAAGCAGACTTTTATAAGCTAGGGTACCACGTGAGTTTGCAGCAAAATCTGACGGAACCTTCTGTGCTACACTTGCATTTCTTAAGTTAGTATCAACAGGTACAACACCTGGCCATACTTTATTAGTATAGACTTCTTGAAGCTTTTTAAAGGCTAAAATAGAGGCTTTTGTTCGTTTATCAAACATGGTTGGCACTATAGTATATTTAAAGGGTGATTCTTGCTCCCCTTGCATAATATCCATAGTTTTAATCATGCGGTCTAAACCTTTAAGTGCTAGAAATTCAGTTTGCACTGGAATTACAATACGATCTGCTGCCGCCAAAGCATTAACCATTAATACGCCTAGAACAGGTGGGCAATCCATTAAAACATAATCATAGTTATCAGCGACTTTATGGACTGCCTTTTTCAAAACCAATCCCATGCCACCTTTCGCTCCTAATGAGCGGTCTAGCGTTGCTAAGCCCATGGTTGCAGGTAAAATATCAATATTAGGATAGGCGGTCGGGCACAGGGTTTGTAAAATTTGTTCTTTAGATGAAACTTGAGTGAATAATTCATAAACACTTAAGTCTAAATCTTCCGATTCAATTCCAAAATAATAGCTCAATGACGCGTGAGGGTCAGTATCAACAAGCAAGACTCTATTACCTTGCTCGGCTAATACACCTGCAAGCGCTATTGTCGTGGTTGTTTTCCCCACGCCACCTTTTTGATTCGCAATTGTCCAAACTACCAAGAGCACTACTCACTTACTTTATTAAAGTTATCAACTGTATTAACGGTTATTTTGCTCTATATCTTCGTCATTTACTTAATTATCTATAACATCTTTTTTGTTATTCACTTCATCATCACTATCGTTTCGAGTGGTAATTCTGATGCCGCCATTTTTTAATCTAATGACTCTAATATTGGTGCTTTGCTCGACTAAACTATCATCAGATAATTGACTAGTAGAGATATTTTCGACACCTTGTAATTCAATTGTTGGTGTATTCAATAAATTGCCCTTTTCCAAACCATACTTAGAAACCGCAATAACAACCTTCCTATTTCTAGCACGACCTTGAGCGGTAGCATTATCTTCGCTTGGATAATATTGGCCATACCCTTCTATCGCCATGCGTTCAGGGTTTAAACCAAGTTGCTCTAATACTCTTAAAATGGCGGTTGCTCGAAAAACAGAGAGCTCCCAATTTGATGAAAAAATTTCATTATTTATTGCTTGGTTATCGGTATAACCACGTACTCTTATATAGTTACTTGCTTGACCAATCACATCATAAATAACGGATAAAATGGCTTCTGCAGAGTTTGTTGCTGAAGACGAGCCACTTGGAAATAACAAACCACTATTTAATTCGATTTCAAGCCAGTCTCCGTCAACTTGCAATTGAGCAAATCCAGACTCAATCAATTCATACAAAGCCGTATTAAGTTCGTCTTCTAATGAACTTAGATTACTACCTACTTGCTTATCAGAGATATTTGATAACGTTTGCTCATCGTCAAGTAAAGAAGGTCCTGCAACATCTAATATACCACTCCCGTAGAGCTGTTTGTTTGTCTGTGGATCATTCACCATCAAGACGCCATCTCCATGACCACGGTTTTTGGTTTCGCTTTCAGCACCTTGAAATACTCGACCAAATGACTCAGTAATACTCTCAAATGGTTTTTCATTAACCATCGCCATTGCATAGAGTACAACAAAAAGCGCAAACATTAAGGTCATATAATCCGCATAAGAGACTAACCAACGATGAATATTATCATGTTCTACGTCGTGTCTTCTTGAGCGAAGGCGATTCACTGCTCTAACCTAAATGCTGATAACTTATTTTCAATTGCGTGAGGATTCTCACCATTAGCTATTGCCACTAAACCTTCACACACCATTTCACGGTACATGGTTTGTTGGTGCACTATGGTTCTAATCTTATTCGCAATAGGTAAATAGAAAAGGTTGGCAAAACCTACACCATAGATCGTCGCAATAAAGGCTGTTGCGATCCCCTGCCCTAACAACGCGGGTTCAGTTAAGTTACTCATGGCATGAATTAAACCCAAAACTGCACCTAAAATACCAATAGTAGGGCTGTAGCCTCCCATTGCTTCATACACATTTGCAGATCGAAGTGTATGTTCACGATATATATCAAGATCGAGCTCTAAAGTGGCTCTAAAGTTATCAAGCTCAATGCCATCAACCAACAAATTTAAACCTTTTTGCGTGTAACTATCTTCAATTTCTAATGCTGTATCTTCAAGGGCAAGGTATCCAGACTCTCTTGCTTTTGTTGCCCAGGCTACTATTTCATCTATGCCACGATTAATATCATGCATAGGTGGAACAAATATCCATTTTAGTAATGAAATTGCGTGAGTGAACTGCTGCATAGATGATTGCAACATTACAGCACCCAGAGTACCGCCAAACACAATGATAAATGCGGGTAATTCCAATAAAGCACTAAGGTGACCACCATCAAGACTAAAGCCGATATAAATTGCAAAAACAGCTACGAGTAAGCCGGCAACACTTAGTTTATCCACGTTCAACTTCCTTGACCATTGATGCTGCCATGGCATCGAGAGGAAGTGACAATTGCGATATTCCTGCTTTGTCTATGGCTTGTGGCATACCGTAAACAACACAAGACTGCTCATCCTGCGACCAAATGGTGGCTCCCTTAGCTTTCAGCATTCTTGAGCCTTCTTTTCCATCAGAGCCCATTCCTGTTAAAATAACGCCTAAAACCTGGCCTAAGAAAACTTTAGCTGCAGAACCAAAGCTAATATCTACACTGGGTTTAAAGGTAATTTTTGGAGAGTCATCATCCAAAATTTTTATTTTTGCTGATTTATCGTTTCCTGAAATAATCATTTGTCGACCACCCGGCGCTAAATAAGCACAGCCAGGTTTTAATATATCGCCATCAGCCGCTTCTTTGACTGTTATTTTACATAATGAGTTTAACCGACTAGCAAATGCAGCTGTGAAAGCAGCAGGCATATGTTGAACAATAATAATTGGTAGCGGAAAATTTTGTTGTAATTCAACAAGTATCTTTTGCAATGCAACAGGTCCGCCTGTTGAAGTGCCAATTGCTAATAATTTATATTCTTTTCCTGAACTTCGCTTCAAAACATTTGCCGAAGACTTTTCAGTACTGGCTACGGGTTGAACTCTGCGAGTATGTTCTCTAGTTAACTTATTAGTACTGACTGTTGATTTCGCAGTAGCCACAGTTGAACGAACTCTAGGTTTGATAAAGCCGGGTTTACGTGCGATCTCGATGACTCGTTGACGAAGTAAACTCCCTGCTTCATCAGTATTTTTGGCTATCTCACTGAATTTTTTTGGGAGAAAGTCTAATGCGCCGGCTTCAAGCGCTTCTAAAGTTGCTTTAGCGCCTTGATGAGTTAACGATGAAAACATTAAAATAGCCGTTGGAGACTGAGCCATTATTTTTTTAACGGCTTCAATGCCATTAAGAACAGGCATTTCAATGTCCATGGTAATAACATCTGGTTTAAGGGCGAGTGCCTTATCAACAGCTTCTTGCCCATTAACCGCAACATCAATTACATTTAATTTTGGGTCTTTATTTAGAATGTCAGTGACTCTTCGTCTAAAAAAACTTGAGTCATCAACAACAAGTACCTTATAGGCCATCTAATATCTCTGCTTATGCTGTTTGCTTTCGCGACATACTCACCTTAAGAAAGTTATAGACGAGTAGTCAATGGATACCTAGTTGTGCAATTTTTTGTTAACTGGTGATTTTTTTGCATAAAATTTAAGCATGTTGGCTATATCAAGTATCAATGCAATACCACCATCACTAGTGATAGTTGCACCGGCCATGCCTGGTGTACCATGTAAGAGTCTATCTAACGGTTTAATAACAACCTCTTCTTGACCAATTAAGCTATCAACAACAAATGCGACCTGTTGATTACCGAGCTGCACAATAACAACATGCCCTTTATCGCGTGGTTTATCAACGAAGTCACGTACTAACCATTGGTCCAAGTAAAACAATGGAATAGCCTTCTCTCGAACAATAATAGTCAGTTGTCCATCAACGCTGTTAGTGTTTGATAAATCTAAATGAAATATTTCATTTACTGAGGCTAGTGGTAAAGCGAACGTTTGTTTGCCCACGACAACCATTAATGTAGGTAAAATGGCTAAAGTTAATGGCACCTTAATTTCTAATACAGTGCCAACACCTAACTCAGAATCAATATTTACAGTACCGTTAAGCTGGGTGATTTTGGTCTTAACAACATCCATTCCCACACCACGACCTGATACTTCAGATATCTCAGTCTTAGTTGAAAATCCAGGGGCAAAGATCAAACTGAATGCTTCTTTGTCTGGCATTCTAGCTGCTGCGTCAGCGTCAAGAACGCCACGTTCAATCGCAATATTTTTTAGTTTTTCAGCATCCATACCCGCACCATCATCTTTGATAGTTAACAGTATATGATCGCCTTCTTGTGAAGCGGAAAGTACTACAGTACCTTCTCTTGGTTTGCCCATAGCTTCTCGTACATCAGGTGCTTCAACACCATGGTCAACAGAGTTTCGAACCAAGTGAACCAAAGGATCGGCTAGTGCTTCAACCAAGTTTTTATCGAGATCTGTATCTTCACCCTCAAGGATTAAAGAGATGTCTTTTTGCAAACTTCTCGCTAAATCACGCACAACTCTTGGAAAGCGGCCAAACACTTTCTTAATAGGCTGCATGCGTGTTTGCATAACAGCACCTTGTAGGTCTGTAGTTACTGCATCAAGGTTAGTAACAGCCTTACCTAAATCTTCATCATCAGAGACTAAACCTAGGCTTGTTAATCTGTTTCTAACTAAGACAAGCTCACCAACCATGTTCATAATTTGATCAAGTCGCTTCGTGTCAACCCTTACCGTCGTTTCACCTTGAGGTGCTGGCGTTGCTGCAGCTTTTTTAGCAGGCGCTTTACTCGCAGGTTCTTTGGCTTTGACTGGGGTTGCTTTTTTGGCTACCGCTTTAACTGGCGCAGATTTAGCAGCCTCAGGTTTTATCACTTCAGGCTTGCTAGGTTCAATATCAGCTACGCTGTTAGTTTCTGTGGGATTTGAAGTCTCAGAGGCTTTCGGGGCATTTCCTTTACCATGAAGTTCGTCTAACAGCTTTTCGAACTCAAGATCGTCAATATCGTCACTTGATGTGCTAATTGAACTTGCAGGAGTACTTGCCGCATCAGCAGAAAAGGCACCCTGACCGTGTAATTCATCTAACAGAGATTCGAACTCATCATCTGATATTTCGTCACTGGAGTTATCTATACTAGGTGTGGGTGGCGCTGCTTGAGTATCTTCAACTTGAGCTGGAGCACTTTCATCAGTTACTTCTGAAACACTGCCAGAGCCATGTAACTCATCTAACAAACGCTCAAATTCATCTTCACTCATTTCGTCGGTGCCGCCAGACTCTTCCTCTGGGGTGGTGCTTACCGTATTAACTTGCTCAACGACTACTTCTGGTGCTGGCACTGAACCTTCAGGTTGACTTAATCTAGCAAGTTCAGCAAGCAAGTCAGCATCGGCTGCAACCAGAGGTTCACGATTCTGAACAAGCACGAACATATCATTGACAGTATCAAGGGCTGATAAAATGGTATCCATCAACTCTGGGTTTACCGATCTTTTCCCTGTTCTTAACAAGTCAAAAATATTTTCTGCGCCGTGACACACGTCAACAAGTTCACCTAAACTTAAAAAACCAGCGCCACCTTTAACTGTATGGAAGCCACGGAAAATTGAGTTAAGTAAGTCAGCGTTATCTACGTCATTTTCGAGCTCGACTAGCTCTTCTGAAAGCGACTCTAAGATTTCACCCGCTTCAACTAAAAAGTCCTGTAAAATTTCTTCATCTGCTTCAAAAGACATGCAGTAACTCCCATTAAAATCCTAAACTCGATAAAAGATCATCAACATCATCTTGATCTTCTACTACATCATCTCTACTTTCAGTATTCACAATTGGCCCTTCAACTAGGTTATCTCCTACTTTAGGGCTAGCGTTGTTTTCGACTGCATCAGCTGTAATACCAAACGCCGTCAGCATATTAATTAAGCTATCTTCAACTTCTCTAACTAAATCAATAACCTTTCGAATAACTTGTCCGGTCAAGTCTTGGAAGTCTTGTGCCATTAGGACATCTGTCATCAAACTGTGAATATGCTGAGTTTCTTTTCCGGTATTCTTTAATAAAGTATCGATATCAAGACACAACGACTTGAACTCCTTAAGGTCTAAATCATTGTTCATCAATTTAGTCCATGAAGGATTAACGGCTTCTACTTGTTCTGCAATAGTGTCGACTACCGGAAAAATAGCTTCAACTGCATCCATGGTTTTGTTTGCAGCTTCTTCTGTTCTAGTAATTACATAATTCAATCGTTCTTTGGCATCGGGGATATCTGCCGTTGCTAGATCATTTAGTCTAGAGTCGAGTTGAAAATTTGTTAAAGAGTCATGAAGTTGGCGAGTTAATTTACCAATTTCAGCAAAAAGCTCTGAGTTGATTGGGTTTTGAATCTCGGCAATGATTGCATCTGCTGCATCTTGTTGACCTGATTCTAAAAACTCAACCAAAGATTTTGCTTGCTCTAATGAGATTCGCCCCGTCATAGCTATACTCATGCAAAGTCCTTAATAGAATATTTATCAATACCTTAATTTAGTTAATGAATTAATCATTAACTAAAGCCTTCACATTAAGCTAAGCGCTCAAAAATTTTATCTAACTTAGTTTTTAATGTTGCGGCTGTAAATGGTTTAACAATATAGCCATTAACACCTGCTTGAGCAGCCATAACAATTTGCTCTTTTTTGGCTTCTGCTGTAATTAACAACACAGGAATATGTGACAAGCTAGCGTCAGCACGGATTGCTTTAAGTAAATCGATACCTTGCATTCCTGGCATATTCCAATCTGTTACCACAAAATCAAAATCACCGCCTTGAAGCATTGGTAAAGCAGTACTACCATCATCAGCTTCTTGAATGTTGGTGAACCCTAAATCGCGCAACAAATTCTTCACTATACGTCTCATGGTTGAAAAGTCATCAACAACAAGCACTTTCATATTTTTATCCAAGGCACCCTCCGGCGAAACATTCAAAATTAATTAGTTTACTATTGTGTTTTTATTTACCTAACAAGGTATTTTTAAGTTAACTATTACTAACGTAGTTCTAGTCTAGTTAACTTTGCCAAGATTGCATACGCGCTTTTAAACGATGCATTGCTTGACTATGTATTTGGCTGACACGTGATTCACTCACATCAAGAACTTGGCCTATTTCTCTTAAATTAAGTTCTTCGTCATAATATAAAGACAGTACTAAAGCTTCTCGCTCTGGTAAAGACTTAATGCACTGAGCTAAGCCTTTTTTAAAGGCACTTTGCTCAATACTTTGATATGGATCATCGGTAATACTATCTTCACTAAGTTTGATAGCATCTTCACTCACTCCGAGGTCATCAATACCTAGAATTTTCCCAGTACTTACTTCACTTAATATATGATGGTATTCATTTAATGAAATATCAAGTTTTTCAGCAACTTCTACATCAGAAACATCTCTACCTAGCTGTGCTTCAAGTTGCTTTATTGCTTCACTAACCATTCGGCTGTTTTTATGAACTGAGCGAGGCGTCCAATCCCCGCGGCGCATTTCATCAAGCATCGCGCCTCGAATACGGATACCAGCAAAAGTTTCAAAGCTAGCGCCTTTAGTATTATCAAAGTTATTCGCTGCCTCAAACAAGCCAATCATACCCGACTGAATTAAATCGTCCACTTGAACGCTTGCAGGTAATCTAGCTAATAAATGATAAGCAATACGCTTAACGAGAACTGTATGTTGTTCAAGCAAAGCTGTTTTATCAATTTGACTATTGTAGCTGATCGCTTTTACCACGTAATAATGCTCTCACTGAAGAAATACTAAAATGGCTGACTAATTTGCTAGTAACTGCTCTATAAAGAACTCTAAATGTCCTGAAGCTTGTTTAGGTATTGGCCATTGACTGACTTTAGTTGCCAAGTCGATATATGCCAACGAAGCCGGAGATTGTGGATAAGCTTCAACTATGACTTGTTGCTTACGCACAGATTTTCTAACGTTTTCATCAAATGGAATAACGGCAACCAGCTCTAATGCTACATCTAAAAATCTATCAGTTACTTTTGTCAGTTTAGCGAAAAGTTGCTGTCCTTCTTTAGCACTACGAACCATGTTCGCTACAACTTTAAATTTAAAGACCCCGTGATCACGGCTCAGTAATTTCATTAACGCATAACAATCTGTAATAGAGGTTGGTTCATCACAAACAACGAGCATGACATCTTGTGCGGCACGGGTGAAACTCAACACCATATCTGAAATACCTGCAGCTGTATCAACGATAAGCACATCAAACTGTGTTTGCATTTCACTAAAAGCACGTATCAAGCCAGCATGCTCTGATGGGGTAAGGTCGACCATGGACTGAGAGCCTGATGTTGCAGGAATAATTTTAACGCCTGCCGGTCCCTCAATAATAATATCATCAAGCTCACATTCACCTGATAATACATGAGATAAATTTCGCTTAACTCTAAGCCCTAGCATCACATCAACATTGGCAAGACCTAAATCAGCATCAAGCACTAAGACTCGCTTCCCTTGTTGACCTAAAGCGATAGCAGTATTAAGTGAGGTATTGGTTTTACCAACACCACCTTTACCACCTGAAACTGCAACCACCTTAACTTGCTGTAAATCTTGCATTTTTCTTAAGCCACTCGCTTGATCTATCATTTAATTAATACTTCTAATTCTTTTAATGTGTTTGCGTTTTATACCGTTGCAGCAGGTGCTACAGGCATAGCTCGCGATCCACTAACATTACTATTGGTTGACTTGTTTGCCATCTTATCTGCAAGAGTAACTAATTTCTCAGCATTTGCAACCTTAATATCTTCTGGAACTCTTTGTCCATCAGTAAGATAACCAATCGGTAAGCCATTTTGAATAGAGGTGGTAATTATTTCACCAATACTAACACTCTCGTCAAGTTTAGTATAAATGCAACCTGATAATGGTACTTTTTTGAAACGCTCGACATTTTCTTGCATTACAGCTTGTTGAGAGTTAGCTGCAAGCACTAAGTAATTGCGAATTCTAACCCGAGCATTCGACACTAAAGTGGTTAAATGTTCAGCTAAGCGCATATCGCGTTGCCCCATGCCAGCAGTATCAATTAAGATTAATTTCTTCTTTGAAAGCTGCTGTAATAGGATATCTAACTCTTGACTGTCTTTTGCAAGGTTTACTTGGCAGCCGATAATTTTTCCATAAGTGGCTAATTGTTCAAAACCAGCGATACGAAAAGTGTCTGTTGAGATGAGTGCAACTTGGTCACTACCATGAACTTGAGCAAAACCTGCAGCAAGTTTAGCGATCGTCGTTGTTTTGCCTACCCCTGTTGGGCCAACTAATGCAACGACACCGCCACGTTGAATAATATCATTTTGTGTGGTGTTAATTTGTTGAGAAATTAATTGTCTCGCCTGCTGCCAAGCTTGCTTTTCTTGCGATTGCTCAGGAACATAACCAGCAATTTGATCAGAAATTTGTTCATTTAGCCCTAACGCTAATAAACGATTAACTAGCACTGCTCTTTGCGGATCTTTTTGAGCCATATCCTGCCACATCAAACCAGATACCTGATGCTCTAGCAATGAACGAATTGATGCCATTTCTTGCTGCAGTTTGGTAAAATCTTGTGTTGAAACTTGCGGGTCACTAACAATATCTTGCGCCAAAGGGCTGGTTGGGACGGAATTCACATTAGCATTCACCGCATTAGTGTTAACTGAAGTAATACTTTCATCATTAGGAGAAAAGTTTGACGACGTTATATTATTCTCTTGAGGAGCAATCCCATTAGCAGTTGAATGGCTTAACCTGTCAGTAAAGTTTTTAAGCTGCTGCTCAATGGTTATTTCATCTAAGTTATTTGGCATTTCATTAGGCTGTGCTGGTACTTTTTGCTGAACCTGTCTATTTAACAATGCAGACAAACTATCTACCGGAGCATTAGCTGTATCTTGCTCTGCAACTGGTTGTTGAGCATTAGGATTCGCTTCCGCTTGGTAATGAGCATTTTGTTGACCAAGGCTAACAACATCATTACTGACTTCTCTTGCACTTGTTGCAACATTATCACTGTGATTGTTTGCCATAGCATTATTAGCAACCGGAGTATTAGCAACCGGCTTTGCTTCAGGTACCGCTTGGTTATAATCAACCGCAGCCATTAGTTCAACACCTTCGGGGATCTTCTTATTAGACATAATCACAGCATCGACACCTAGCTCTTCTTTAATCTGTGCTAATGCAGTACGCATATCTTTGGCAACAAAACGTCTAATCTTCATATCCAACCTCTTTAAGCTCTAAGCTACAATGATGCAAAGCATATCTTGAGCTGATAATTACTGCCCTATGGCACTAACAATTTTAATTTGTTTATCATCTGGTATTTCTTGATAAGAAATAACGCGCAAGCTTGGAATTGTATATTTAACAAATTTAGCCAAGACATGTCTTAAAATCCCAGATGTTAATAATATTGGAGTATCGCCAGCCATTTCTTGCTGGTTTGCTCCCTCAGTTAATGACTGCTGTAGGCGTTCAGCTAAACCTGGTTCAATGCCTGCGCCGTCATCTCCTGCCATCTGCATTGACTGATGCAACATCTGTTCCAATTCAGGAGCCAAAGTTATGACAGGCACCTCTTGAGCACTGCCAACGAGGTCTTGAATGATGAACTTTCTCAAACTTATACGTACAGCGGCGGTAAGTACTTCAGGGTCTTGGCTCTTTGGTCCATACTCTACAAGGGTTTGTACAATAGAGCGCATATCTCGAACAGCGACACCCTCGTTCATTAAGCTTTGCAATACTTTGACAACAGTACCCAGTGTTAACGTATCAGGAATAAATCCTTCAACCAGTTTAGGGTAGCTCTTAGCGAGTAAGTCTAAAAGGTTTTGTACTTCTTCATGACCTAACAGTTGTGCTGCATTATTTGTCAGGATTTGACTTAAATGAGTGGCTAGCACTGTTGCAGAATCTACCACGGTATAGCCAAGCGTTTGAGCCTGTTCACGTTGATTTTGATTTATCCAAGTAGCATCAAGTCCAAAGGCAGGATCTTTGGTTGATGTACCTTCTAGCTCACCAAAAACTTGTCCTGGGTTAATAGCTAACTCTTGGTCGTGTCTAATTTGCGCAGCTCCAATAACCACGCCCATTAAGGAAATTTGATAGCTATTCGGATCTAAATCTAAATTATCTCTGATATGTACTGCCGGTACTAAAAAGCCAAATTCTTGTGATAGTTTTTTACGAACACCTTTTATTCGGCTGAGCAGTTCACCGCCTTGAGCTTTATCTACCAGTGGAATTAAACGATAACCAATTTCTAAGCCAATAACGTCTACATGATTAACATCATCCCAATCTAGCTCTTTTACTTCTTCTTCTTTTTGCTGGTTTTGAACTTGCTCTTCTTGAGCAGTTTTCTCCAATTCAATAATTTTACTGGCTTTATTTCTAGCACCCAAAAAGGCAGTCGCAGCGATTATTGCTGAAAATAACAGGAAGACAAAATGTGGCATGCCTGGAATTACGCCCATGACAAACATCACACCAGCAGCAATATAAAGTGATCTTTCTTGACCTAGTTGGCTACTTACTTGCTCACCCATATCCTGTGAGGTATTTTGACGCGTAACAACAATTGCTGTACCTATCGATAATAATAGCCCTGGAATTTGAGCGACTAATCCATCACCAATGGTTAACAGCGTATAAATTTCAACAGCTCTATCAAACGATAAGTCATGCTGCACCATACCTATGATTAAGCCACCAACGATATTAATAAATAATATTAAAATACCAGCAATCGCATCGCCTTTAACAAATTTACTGGCACCATCCATTGAACCGTAAAAGTCTGCTTCGTTAGTCACTTCTGTTCGGCGATCTTTTGCTTGTTCTTGGGTAATAAAGCCAGCATTTAAATCAGCATCAATTGCCATTTGCTTTCCGGGCATTGCATCTAAAGTAAAACGCGCGGTAACCTCAGCAATACGCCCCGCACCTTTAGTGACTACCACAAAGTTAATGATGATGAGAATAAGAAATACCACTAAGCCAACAGCATAGTTACCACCAATAACAACTGAGCCAAATGCCTCAATAACTTTACCTGCAGCTTCAGGCCCTTCATGACCTTCTAATAAAACCACACGGGTACTGGCAACATTCAGTGCTAAGCGTAAAATTGTCGCCACCAGTAACACCGCTGGAAAAGAGCCAAAATCTAATGGCTTTAAGGTGTATACCGTGATCAAAAGAACAACAAGAGAAAGTGCGATATTAAATGAGAAAAGTACATCGAGTAACCAAGCTGGCATAGGTAAAATCACCATACCTAAAGCAGCCATTACCAATAATGGTGTACCTAAGCCAGTAAAATGGCGTAATTTTGTTTTATCGAACTGATTAAAATAAGCGGCTAATTGCATTACTACTTCATAATGTTTTTTTGACAGTGCAGTGGAATTTGCAATTCTTATACCAGAAAATAATTATATTTTTGAATGAATCATTAAAATAAGTACCTTCTTAGCCAGAAGGCTATTTTAAAATCGAATTAGCGACTAAGGAAGACCAAACTAATATCTAAAATCATCAGGGATAGGTAACTCTTTCGCAACAGGAATAGGCTTTTTGGCGCGGCCTTTTTTATGCTCATTCAACTGAAATATAAAGGCTAAAACTTGCGCAACAGCTGCAAATAACTCTTCTGGAATATCATCACCAACTTCTGCTGTGTAGTACAGCGAACGTGCTAAAGCAGGTGATTGGATAATTTCTATTTGATGCTCTTTGGCAATTGTACGTATATGTAAAGCCATTTCATCTACGCCCTTAGCAGAAAGCACAGGTGCACCACCTACCGCAGCATCATATTTTAATGCTATTGAGAAATGCGTTGGATTCGTTATAACAACATCTGAGTTTGGAATATCTTCCATCATGCGCCGCTGAGACATTTCATATTGAGTTCTACGGATCCGACCTTTTATTTCTGGGCTACCTTCGGTGCTTTTATGCTCATCTTTCACTTCTTGCTTGGTCATTTTAAGTTGGCGGTTATGATTCCAAACTTGATAAGGCGCATCAATGACAACAATAATGCCAATCGATAAAGCAAGTACCAAAAACATCCATAACAACATACTAACGGCATGCTCAAAGTTGTTAGGTATTGCCTCTCTACTTAAACCGAGAATTTGCTCAAATAAGCCGCTAAGCAGTAAAAAAGCCACGATAAAAACTACGAAAAACTTTAAGATTGATTTAATTAACTCAACCGCGGCTTGCACGCCAAACATACGCTTAAAACCAGCGATTGGGGAGAGTTTACTTGCCTTAGGCATCATTGCTTCCCATGAAAAGCTCATACCACCAAGCAAAGTGTTACCTATGAAAGCCGCCAGCATCACAATAAAGAAGATCCACAATAATGGCGCAACTATTTGAAAAACGCCATCATTGATGACTTTAAAAATGGCATTTACATCCATGGCTTCTTGGCGGTCTAAACTAAATAGATGCTGCATCATCTGCGCCATAGATGATGCTAATGCATCGCCCATCAAAAGCATGGCACAAGCACTGCCAACCAGTACAAACAAAGTACCTAAATCTTTAGAACGTGCTATTTGGCCTTTTTTTCGGGCATCAGTGAGCTTTTTTGCCGTGGGTTCTTCTGTTTTTTCTCCACTATCTGAGTCAGCCATTTACCCCACCCTAGCAAGAAGTTGCACTATCGATGATTCTTCAGTTTTTTCAACACCTCTACAATCAAAAGCAGAATAAGCCATTTAAACCGCCTTACAATCAATAAGGTAACAGCTAAAATCTAATGCTCGCTGCCACTGAAGTTCAAAATGTGAAAAGAAATTACCAAAGGTTAACCACATGATGAGCAAACCTGCCATCATGGTTATAGGAAAGCCAATGGCAAAAATATTCAGCTGAGGTGCCGCTCGAGTCATAATACCAAAAGAAAAATTAATTAATAACATCGCGGTAATTGGTGCTAAAGCTAATGATAATGCAGTGGCGAACATCCAACTGCCCCACTCAACTACTTCTTTATACTTAATGCTTGAAAGGTGCTCTGTTGGAATAGGTAGGGTTTCAAAGCTAGCGACAACGAATTGTAGGTAAGCAAGATGTCCATCCATGACCCAAAAAAGCAAAGAGGATAAAATCAAAAAGAACTGGCCAATAGCCGGGACATTCATGCCACTAGCAGGAT
>OLII01000008.1_pt1 | contig 65918 bp, 62 predicted proteins | sample 1609481 | NCBI WGS metagenome assembly OLII01 (sample SAMN05416859, study PRJEB24817) | seawater metagenome | isolation source: Sea water | place: Canada:Atlantic | collected 2013-11 | reverse complement strand
CGAGATCTAGTACGGTCTCGTGGGCTCGGAGATGTGTATAAGAGACAGCCGGCATCCCGCACCAGTGGACCCCGGACATCCTCACCCGGCTATGGCGCAAGCTGGCGCTCAACTGCGCCATCAACCCACTGACCGTGCTGCATGCGTGCCGCAACGGCGGCCTGGCCGAGCATCACTGCGAGGTGGCCACGCTGTGCGCGGAGCTGGCCGAGCTGCTGCAGCACTGCGGCCAGCCCGAAGCCGCCACCGACCTGCAGGTCGAGGTCGAACGGGTCATCCAGGCCACGGCGGCGAACTACTCTTCCATGTACCAGGACGTGCGCCAGGGCCGACGCACCGAGATCCACTACCTGCTCGGCCACGCCTGCCGCGTTGCCGCCCGCCACGGCCGCCATCTGGCGCACCTTGAACGGCTGCACCGGCGCCTGGTCGAACACCTGAACGCACGCGGGTTGCCCAGCGACTGAGGGCAACGCTACCCTGCCCCTCCACCCACAGGATCACGCCGTCACCATGCCCTTGCGCGAACGCCTGGAAAACCTGCCGGTCGGCCAGAAGCTGCTGGCCGCCCTGCTGGTGCTGCTGATCACCATTCTGCTGGTGGCCAACCTGACCTTCATCAGCGCCGCCTACTGGATCTCCCAGGAGGCCATGGCGCCTCAGGCCCTGCAGACCATCGGCCGCCTGGTATCGCACCCGGAGCTGGCACAGCGCGCCGCAGACTCGCCAGAGGCGGCCAACGACCTGCTCAAGGAACTGGACAGCTACACCCCGCTGCGCGCCGCCGCGCTGTATGGCAGCGACGGCAAGCTGCTGGCGCAGTTGCAGCACGGCGAACCCCTGGCAGTACCCAAGCGCTACCGCAACATCGAAAGCTGGCGCCTGACCGAGTTTCGCAGCACCCAGCTGGTAACCCTGCCGCGCCCCGGCAACCCGCCCGGGCATCTGCTGCTGGTGGCCAGCAGCGAGCTGCCGATGGCCTTCTATACCGGCACACTGACCGCCAGCCTGGGCATCCTGGTGTTCAGCATCCTGCTATGGATGCTGATTGCGCGGCAGATCAAGCGCCTGATCACCCAGCCGATCTACCAGCTCGAACAGCTCTCGCGCCAGGTAACCCGCGAAGAGAACTATGCCCTGCGCGCGCGCCCCGGCAACCGCGACGAAATCGGCAGCCTGGCCGAGGCGTTCAACACCATGCTGTCGCGCATCGAAGCCCGCGAACAGCAACTCAAGCGCGCCCGCGACGAATTCCAGACCGCCTATGACCAGGCCCAGGGCCTGGCCGAGGAAACCCGTCACACCAACCGCAAGCTGGAACTCGAAGTACAGGTGCGCAGCAAGATCGAGCGTAAGCTCACCGGCTTTCAGAACTACCTCAACAGCATCATCGACTCCATGCCCTCGGCACTGATCGCCCTGGACGAACAGCTCTACGTGACCCAGTGGAACCAGGAGGCCAGCGCGCTTTCCGGCACGCCGCTGGACGAGGCGCTGAACCAGCCGATCTTCCTCGCGTTCGAGCCGCTCAAGCCGTTCCTGCCGCAGCTCAAGGAAAGCGTCGAGAAGCACCGCGTGGCCAAGATCGAGCGGGTCACCTGGACCAGGGGCGACGATGCGCGCCACTACGCCCTGACCTTCTACCCGCTGATGGGCGGTGGCGGGCGCGGCGTGGTGATTCGCATCGACGACATCACCCAGCGCCTGTCGCTCGAAGAGATGATGGTGCAGTCGGAGAAGATGCTCTCGGTCGGTGGCCTGGCTGCTGGCATGGCGCACGAGATCAACAACCCGCTGGGGGCGATCCTGCACAACGTGCAGAACATCCGTCGACGCCTGTCCCCCGACCTGCCGAAGAACCTGGAGCAGGCCAGCGAAACCGGCATCGACCTGGGTACGGTCAACCAGTACCTGGAAAACCGCCAGGTACCCCAGTTGCTCGATGGCATCCAGCAGGCCGGCGCACGGGCGGCCAAGATCGTCACCCACATGCTCAGCTTCAGCCGCCGCAGCAACCGCCAGATGGCACCGTGCGACCTGCCGGCATTGATCGACCAGGCGGTGGAGATCGCCGGCAACGACTTCGACCTGACCGAAGGCTTCGACTTCAAGGGCCAGGCCATCGTGCGCCAGTTCGACCCGGCCCTGGGCCCGGTGCCCGGCACCGCCAACGAGCTGGAACAGGTGCTGCTCAACCTGCTCAAGAACGCCGCCCAGGCGATTCACCAGCGCGAAGACGACAGCGAACCGGGGCGTATCATCCTGCGTACCCGGCTCAACCCGCCGTGGGCCGAGATCCAGGTCGAAGACAACGGCGTGGGCATGCCCGAGGCGGTGCGCAAGCGTACCTTCGAGCCGTTCTTCACCACCAAGGAAATCGGCCAGGGCACTGGCCTGGGCCTGTCAGTGTCGTATTTCATCATCACCAACAACCACAAGGGCCAGATGGAGGTGCAGTCGGCGCCAGGTCAGGGCACGTGCTTCACCTTGCGCCTGCCGCTGAGCAACCTGCCGATGCCACCCCCCGGCCCGCCAACGATGGAGTCATGAGCATGGGTTTTCGCTTGTCGAAGATTTACACCCGCACCGGCGACAAGGGCGAAACCGGCCTGGGCGACGGCCGTCGCGTCGCCAAGGACCATCCGCGCATCGAGGCCATCGGCGAGGTGGACACGCTCAACAGCCAGCTGGGCGTGTTGCTGGCAGGCCTGGCCGAGCAACACCTGGACGAGGTGGTCGAAGTGCTGGCGCCGTGTCAGCATCGGCTGTTCGACCTGGGTGGTGAGCTGGCGATGCCCAGTTACCAGGCCTTGAACGAGGCCGAGGTGCAGCGCCTGGAAGCGGCGATCGACCACTGGAACGAAGAGCTGGGGCCTCTGGAGAACTTCATTCTGCCGGGCGGTTCGGCGCTGATTGCCCAGGCGCATGTATGCCGCAGCCTGGCCCGCAGTGCGGAGCGGCGGTGTCAGCAGTTGAATGCGGCAGAGCCGCTGGCGGGGGTGGGGCTGGCGTACATCAATCGGCTGTCGGACTTGCTGTTCGTGGCGGCGCGGGTGATTGCGCGGCGCCAGGGGGTGGCGGAGGTGTTGTGGCAGGCTGCGGCCAGGCCATGACGCCGCTTCGCCGGCAAGGCCGGCTCCTACAAAGGTCAGCGCCGTCTGTAGGAGCCGGCCTTGCCGGCGAGGCTTCACTCAGGCCTCAGGCCAGAACGCCCGAATTCCGGCCACGCCTTGGGCGCCGAACTGCCAGGCCCGCTCGCAATCAGCCGGCCCCACGCCACCCAGCACATACACCGGCCGGTTGAAGCCTTCGATCAGCTCGCTGGCCTGCTCCCAGCCCAACGGTACCGCCTCGGGATGCGTCTGGGTCGCCTGCACCGGCGACAGGGTGACGAAATCCACCCCCATCTGCTCGGCCAGCGCCAGTTCTTCGGCGTTGTGACAAGACGCGGCCAGCCAGCGCTCCCTGGGGAACGGTCGGCCCTTGGGCGCATATTTGCGCAACTGCTCGGCCGTAAGGTGCCACCCTGCCGCCGGGAAATCGCCCAGCCACTCCAGCGGCCCCTTGAGCATCAACTGCGCCTTGCCGGCACACAGCCCCACCGCATCCACCGCCACATCGCGGTACTTGGGGTCGTAGCCGTTGGGCGCACGCAACTGCACCAGCTTGATCCCGCCGGCAATCGCCTTCTGGATGCCGCGCAGCAACTGCGGGGCTTCCAGTTCGCCCGGGGTGATCAGGTAGTGGCCAGGCAACCGCGCGGCCGCCACGATGGGCTGGTTGGCTTCAGGGAAGTCGTATTGCGGCAGTTCGCGTGGCGACACCCAGGCCAGTGGCTGGCCTTCGGCGCCATGGGGCTCGCCGGTAAAGCCGTCGACCTCCCACACGTCCAGCAGCACCTGCTTGTCGGGGTAGTCGTGACGCACCTTGATCAAGGGCCGCGCACGGGTCACGACGATGCCCAGTTCCTCGTGCAGCTCGCGGGCCAGGGCGATCTCGACCGCCTCCCCCGCCTCCACCTTGCCGCCGGGAAACTCCCACAGGCCGCCCTGATGCTGGCTGTCGGCACGGCGCGCAATCAGGATGCGCCCGTCGGTGCCACGGATCACCGCAGCGGCAACATGCACCCGCTTCACGACGCACGCTCCGCCAGCGCAGCCTGCTGCCAGGCCTGGAAGGCCGGCCACTGGTAGATGGCCTCGACGTAGGCGGCGGCTGCCGCAGGCAGTTCGACACGGTAGCTGCGCAGGCGCACCGCCACCGGGGCGAAGAAGGCGTCGGCCAGGCTCAGTTCGCCGAACAGGTACGGGCCCGGGGTCTTGGCCACCAGGCGGCACTCGGACCACAGCGCGACGATGCGGTCGATGTCGATCTGCACCTCGAGTGGAATGCTCTCAAGGGCCTGATCGTGGTCCAGATTCATCGGCATGGTGCTGCGCAGGGCGAAGAAGCCACTGTGCATCTGCGCGCAGGCCGAACGCGCCTGGGCCCGGGCAGCGATGTCGCTGGGCCACAGGTTGGCTTCAGGGTGGCGCTCGGCCAGGTACTCGGCGATTGCCAGCGAATCGGCGATGGTGCCGTGTTCGGACTTGAGCAGGGGCACCTTGCCGGTGGCGGAGTGCGCCAGGATGCGCTGGCGGGTATCGGGCTGGTTGAGGGTGACCAGCAGTTCGGTGTAGGGCACCCTGGCAAGTTCGAGGGCCAGGGCGGCGCGCAGCGACCAGGAGGAATACAGCTTGTCGCCGATGATCAGTTGGTAGCTCATGGGTGGGCTCCATCGGGATGTGCGGGGGCCTATTGCGGTCAAGCCCGCTCCCACAGGGTTACTGCAATCCTTGAGGGAGCGGGCTTGACCCGCAATACGGTCAGGTACGGTATTCGGCGTTGATCTTCACATACTCATGGGACAGGTCGGTGGTCCAGATCGTCTCGCTGCAGTCGCCACGCCCCAGGTCGATGCGGATGGTGATCTCTTCCTGGGCCATCACGGCCGAGCCCTGGGCCTCGGTGTAGGTGGCGTTGCGGCCGCCTTTGCTGGCGATGCACACATCGTCCAGGTACACGTCGATCAGGCTCACGTCCAGGTTCGGCACGCCAGCACGGCCCACAGCTGCCAGGATCCGGCCCCAGTTCGGGTCGGAGGCGAACAGCGCGGTCTTGATCAGCGGCGAATGCGCCACGGCATAGCCGACGTCCAGGCATTCCTGATGATTGCCACCACCGTTGACCTGAACGGTCACGAACTTGGTCGCGCCTTCACCGTCACGCACGATGGCCTGGGCCACTTCCATGCACACCTCGAACACCGCCTTTTTCAGCGCGTCGAACAGCGGGCCGCGGGCTTCGGTCACTTCAGCCACGTCGGCCTTGCCGGTGGCGATCAGCATGCAGCAATCGTTGGTCGAGGTATCGCCGTCGATGGTGATGCGGTTGAACGACTTGTTGGCGCCGTCCAGCAGCAGGTCCTTGAGCACGGCCGGCGCCACCTTGGCGTCGGTGGCGATGTAGCCGAGCATGGTCGCCATGTTCGGGCGGATCATCCCGGCGCCCTTGCTGATGCCGGTCACGGTGATGGTCACGCCGTCATGCTGGAACTGGCGGCTGGCACCCTTGGGCAGGGTGTCGGTGGTCATGATGCCGGTGGCGGCCTCGGCCCAGTTGTTTTCCGACAGGTCGTCCAGGGCGGCCTGCAGCGCGCCTTCGATCTTCTCGACCGGCAGTGGCTCACCGATTACACCGGTGGAGAACGGCAGCACCGCATCGGCGTCGACACCCGCCAGCTCGGCCAGCCTGGCGCAGGTGCGCTCGGCAGCGGCCAGGCCGGGGGCGCCGGTACCGGCGTTGGCGTTGCCGGTGTTGGTCAGCAGGTAACGCACACTGCCCTGCACGCGCTGCTTGGCCAGGATCACCGGGGCAGCGCAGAACGCATTGAGGGTGAACACGCCGGCAACGCTGGAGCCTTCGGCGCAGCGCATTACCACAACGTCCTTGCGCCCGGGGCGCTTGATGCCCGCAGAGGCAATACCGAGTTCAAAACCTGGAACCGGGTGCAACGTTGGCAAAGGACCAAGACCGACAGCCATGAAAGCGCTCCTAGAAAAAAGGCGCCGGCTCGAGATACCGGCGCTTGAGATGGAACAACGCCGCGACGGTTGGGCCCGTCGCGGCGCGGTGTTCAGATATCAGCAGGGGGCAACGGCGGTGCGATCAGTCGATCTTGCCGTGGCACTGCTTGAACTTCTTGCCCGAACCACACCAGCAGGGTTCGTTGCGGCCCAGCTTCTGCTCATTGCGCACCGGCGCTGCGGCCACGGCGACGTCGGCACCCTCCTCAAGCAGCTCGCCCGCTTCCAGGCCAGGGGCCTCGGCGTGCTGGAACTGCATGCGCTGGGCCAGCTCTTCGGCTTCGCGGCGCAGGCGTGCTTCCTCTTCGATCGGGTCTTCGCGGCGAACCTGAACGTGCGAGAGCACGCGGATGGTGTCGCGCTTGATCGAGTCCAGCAGTTCCTGGAACAGGGCAAACGACTCGCGCTTGTATTCCTGCTTCGGGTTCTTCTGGGCGTAGCCACGCAGGTGGATACCGTGGCGCAGGTGATCCATGGTCGACAGGTGGTCTTTCCACAGGTCGTCGATCACACGCAGCAGGATCTGCTTCTCGAAGGTACGCAGGGCATCGGCGCTGGCCTGCTCTTCCTTCTCGTTGTAGGCCGCCATCAGCTCGGCCATCAACTTCTCGCGCAGGGTCTCTTCGTACAGGTGGTCGTCTTCGTCCAGCCACTGCTGGATCGGCAGCTTGACCCCGAAATCGCTGGCCAGTGCCGCTTCCAGGCCCGGCACGTCCCACTGCTCGGGCAGCGACTGTGGCGGGATGTGCTGGGCCACGGTGGCATCGAGCACTTCCTGGCGGAACTCGGCGATGGTGTCGCCGATGTTGGTCGCCGCCAGCAGGCTGTTGCGCATGTGGTAGATGACCTTACGCTGCTCGTTGGCCACGTCGTCGAATTCGAGCAGTTGCTTGCGGATGTCGAAGTTGCGACCTTCGACCTTGCGCTGGGCTTTCTCGATGGCGTTGGTGACCATGCGGTGCTCGATGGCCTCGCCGGACTGCATGCCCAGGGCCTTCATGAAGTTCTTGACCCGGTCGGAGGCGAAGATGCGCATCAGGCTGTCTTCCAGCGACAGGTAGAAGCGGCTCGAGCCCGGGTCGCCCTGACGGCCGGAACGGCCACGCAGCTGGTTGTCGATACGGCGCGATTCGTGGCGCTCGGAGGCGATCACGTGCAGACCACCGGACTCGATCACCTGCTGGTGACGCTTCTGCCAGTCGGCCTTGACCTGGGCAACCTGCTCGGGCGTCGGGTTGTCCATGGCAGCCACTTCGACTTCCCAGTTGCCGCCCAGCAGGATGTCGGTACCACGACCGGCCATGTTGGTGGCGATGGTCAGTGCACCCGGGCGACCGGCCTGGGCGATGATCTCGGCTTCCTTCTCGTGGAACTTGGCGTTCAGGACCTTGTGATCGATGCCTTCCTTGATCAGCAGGTTGGACATGTGCTCGGAGGTTTCGATGGTGGCGGTACCCACCAGCACCGGACGCCCGGAAGCCATGCTCTCCTTGATGTCGGCGATGATCGCGGTGTACTTCTCTTCGGCGGTCAGGTAGACCAGGTCGTTGAAGTCCTTGCGCGCCAGCGGCTTGTTCGGCGGGATCACCATCACGTTGAGCTGGTAGATCTGGGCGAATTCGAACGCTTCGGTGTCAGCGGTACCGGTCATGCCGGACAGCTTGTTGTACAGGCGGAAGTAGTTCTGGAACGTCGTCGAGGCCAGGGTCTGGCTCTCGGGCTGGATGTTCAGGTTTTCCTTGGCCTCGATGGCCTGGTGCAGGCCTTCGGACAGGCGACGGCCCGGCATGGTGCGGCCGGTGTGCTCGTCGATCAGCAGGATCTGGCCGTCCTGCACGATGTACTCGACATTGCGGTGGAACAGCTTGTGGGCACGCAGGCCGGCATACACGTGGGTCAGCAGGCCCAGGTTGTGCGCCGAGTAGAGGCTCTCGCCCTCGGCCAGCATGCCGACCTGGGTGAGCATCTCTTCGATGTACTGGTGGCCGGCTTCGTTGAGTTCGACCTGGCGGGTCTTCTCGTCGATGCTGTAGTGGCCTTCCTGGGTGACCTGGCCTTCGACCTCTTCGATGTGCTGCTTGAGCTGCGGGATCAGCTTGTTGATCTCGATGTACAGCTTGGAGCTGTCTTCGGCCTGGCCGGAGATGATCAGCGGGGTACGGGCTTCGTCGATCAGGATGGAGTCGACTTCGTCGATCACGGCGAAATTCAGCTCGCGCTGGAATTTCTCTTCCATGCTGAACGCCATGTTGTCGCGCAGGTAGTCGAAACCGAATTCGTTGTTGGTGCCGTAGGTGATGTCGGCGGCATAGGCGATGCGCTTTTCTTCCGGCGGCTGGAACGGGGTGACCACACCCACGGTGAGGCCCAGGTATTCATACAGAGGGCGCATCCAGTTGGCGTCGCGGCGGGCCAGGTAGTCGTTGACCGTGACCACGTGCACGCCCTTGCCGGACAGCGCGTTGAGGTACACGCCCAGGGTCGCCACCAGGGTCTTGCCTTCACCGGTACGCATCTCTGCGATCATGCCCTCGTGCAAGGTCATGCCACCGATCAGCTGTACATCGAAGTGACGCATGCCCATGACCCGCTTGCCGGCCTCACGCGCAACGGCGAAGGCTTCGGGCAACAGTTGGTCAAGGGTCTCGCCTTTGGCCAGGCGCTCTTTGAACGCTGCGGTCTTGGCCCGCAACTGCTCGTCCGTCAGGGCGACCATCTGCTCTTCGAAGGCATTGACGATCTGTACCGTCTTGAGCATGCGTTTGACTTCACGCTCGTTCTTGCTTCCAAAAAGTTTTTTTAACAAAGGCGCAAACATATTGGCAGGATCTTCCACACGTAGGGATGGAGGGCGGCCCCGTGAGTCGCCCGTGCAGCCCTTATGGCCGCATGCGAACGAGCATTCTACCCGGAAACGATGGTGAGGAAAGTGGCGGATTTCCACGATGCTGGCACAGCGCTTTTGACGGGGCTTTTTTACAATAAGGCCTTTTTCGCCAACTTCAACCCATCGTCACATGAAGAATTACCGGCGGGGCGATCTGTTAAGATGGCGCCACTGTACTTTTCGGACCCTGCCCATGGCTTTTCGCCCCCTGCCCGCCCGTGCACCCGCCGTGCTTTTGCGTGAAGCGCGACCGCTCAAGGCCCTGTTCAGCCAGGCCCAGCGCCTGGCCCAGCTGCAGCGCCTGGTGGAGAGCCAGTTGCAGCCGGCAGCGCGCGAGCATTGCCATGTGGCCTCGTGGCGCGAGGGTACGCTGCTGCTGATCGTCACCGACGGGCACTGGGCCACGCGCCTGCGCTACCAGCAGAAACGCCTGCTGCGCCAGCTGCAGATGATGGAGGCCTTCAGCAGCCTGACCCGCATCAATTTCAGGGTGCAGCCGGTGGCCGGTGTGGCACCCGCGGCGGGGCACCCGATGGACATCTCGACACGTTCGGCGCAGAACATCCACGCTACGGCCGAAGGGATCACCGACCCCAAGCTCAAGGCGGCGCTGGAGCGCCTGGCCAGGCACGGCAAGGGATAGACGAGCGCACAGCGCTCGCAAACCTGCGAGTGCGCGGCAATAAAAAAGGGCCACCCGAAGGCAGCCCCAAAAAATAACTAAAGAAGAGAGAGTTCGTACTTACACTGCCGCAACCGGACGCATGTAAGAGATCGGTGCCGTGCTGGCATCTTCGAACGTCACCACTTCCCACGCATCGGTTTCCTCGATCAGCTTGCGCAGCAGCTGATTGTTCAGCGCGTGTCCGGACTTGTAGCCCTTGAACTCGCCGATCAGGCTGTTGCCCAGCAGGTAGAGGTCGCCAATCGCATCGAGGATCTTGTGCTTGACGAATTCGTCTTCGTAGCGAAGGCCGTCTTCGTTGAGCACGCCATCCTTGTCCACGACGATGGCGTTTTCCACGCTGCCGCCGAGGGCGAGGTTGTGCTTGCGCAGGTACTCGATGTCACTCATGAACCCGAAGGTACGGGCGCGGCTGACTTCCTTCACGAACGAGGTGCTGGAAAAGTCCACGCTGGCACTTTGGGTCCGGTTGTGGAACACCGGGTGGTCGAAATCGATCTCGAAACTCACCTTGAACCCTTCGAAAGGCAGGAAAGTGGCGCGCTTGTCGCCGTCTTCCACTGTCACTTCACGCAGGATGCGGATGAACTTCTTGGCTGCGTCCTGTTCTTCCAGGCCGGCAGATTGAATCAGGAATACAAAGGGCCCGGCGCTGCCGTCCATAATTGGCACTTCGGACGCGGAGAGCTCGACGTAGGCGTTATCGATGCCCAGGCCAGCCATGGCCGAGAGCAGGTGCTCTACCGTGTCTACCTTGGTATCGCCATTGACCAGTGTCGTGGACATGGTCGTCTCGCCGACGTTTTCCGCACGGGCAGGGATCTGCACCACAGGGTCGAGGTCGGCACGGCAAAATACGATGCCGGTATCCACAGGGGCGGGCTTGAGGGTCAGGTAAACCTTTTCCCCGGAGTGCAGACCGACACCTGTGGCACGGATGATATTTTTCAGGGTGCGTTGTTTAATCATGGCATTGGCCGCTTCAGCGCAAATTGCGAACTGGTATCAACAAAGGCTGAGGATAATAGCAGACCCGGCCTTTGCTGAACACCAATCACCTTCATAGCCCTGATAAATTCCATTAATCGGCCTGACGACGCAGGAAAGCCGGGATATCCAGATAATCCAGGTCGTCCTGCGGGTTCAGCTTCTGTGCCGCAGCGGCCCCGGCGTGAGCCTGGTTGCGCATGACGGTCGGACGCTCCAGATCGCGGTAGTTGACCGAAGGTTGCTCCGGACGGGCCGGTGCAGGGGCTGGGGTCTGTACAGCGGACGCTTGCAGGGTGTTGTCGATGACCTTGACCGGTTTCTCGATCTTGGCACCCAGGCCGGTGGCTACCACGGTGACGTGCAGCTCGTCGCGCATGTCCGGGTCGATGACGGTACCGACCTTGACCATGGCGTGGTCGGAGGCGAATGCCTCGATGATGCTGCCCACATCGGAGTATTCACCCAGCGACAGGTCAGGACCTGCGGTGATGTTCACCAGGATGCCGCGGGCGCCCTGCAGGTTGACGTCTTCGAGCAGCGGGTTGCGGATGGCCGCCTCGGTCGCTTCACGCGCACGGTTCGGACCGCTGGCGCAGCCGGTACCCATCATGGCCATGCCCATCTCGCTCATCACGGTACGCACGTCGGCGAAGTCGACGTTGATCATGCCCGGACGCTTGATGATGTCGGAGATACCGCGAACGGCACCGGCGAGCACGTCGTCAGCCTTGGCGAAGGCCGACAGCAGGCTGGCATCCTTGCCCAGGATGGTCAGCAGCTTCTCGTTCGGAATGGTGATCAGCGAATCGACGCTGTCGGCCAGGGCACGGATGCCCTCGTCGGCGATCTGCATGCGCTTGCGACCTTCGAACGGGAACGGACGGGTCACCACCGCAACGGTGAGGATGCCCATTTCCTTGGCCACTTCGGCGATGATCGGAGCAGCACCGGTACCGGTACCGCCGCCCATGCCGGTGGTGATGAACACCATGTTGGTGCCTTGCAGCACTTCGGCGATGCGCTCACGGTCTTCCAGCGCGGCCTGACGACCGACTTCCGGATTGGCACCTGCACCCAGGCCCTTGGTCACGCCGGTACCCAGTTGCAGGATGGTGCGCGCGCCGATGTTTTTCAGCGCTTGAGCATCGGTGTTGGCGCAGATGAATTCGACGCCTTCGATGTTGCTCTTGACCATGTGATTGACGGCGTTGCCACCGCCGCCACCGACGCCGATCACTTTGATGACCGGGCTTTGCGGGACGTTGTCTACGAGCTCGAACATTTTCCCTCTCCTTTCAGTTCTCTAGTTTTTTGCGCCTACTACTACTGCTTTGAAACTTAAAAGTTGCCCTGGACCCAGCGCTTGAGTCGCTCAAGCACCGGGGCCTTCGGTTCATCGCCATAGCTGTTGCTGCTGATACCGGTCAGGGTCACGCCTTCGGACTGCTTCTGCAGGCCATAGGTCAGAAGGCCCACGCCGGTGGAATAGATGGGGTTGCGCACCACGTCGCTCAGACCCCGCACGGTGTAAGGCACGCCCAGGCGTACCGGCATGTGGAAAATCTCTTCGGCCAGTTCCACCGCGCCTTCCATCTTGGCGGTACCGCCGGTGAGCACGATGCCGGCCGGCACCAGGTCTTCGTAGCCACTGCGACGCAGTTCGGCCTGGATCAGGGTGAACAGTTCGTCGTAGCGTGGCTCGACCACTTCGGCCAGGGCCTGGCGCGACAGTTCGCGCGGCGGACGATCGCCCACGCTCGGCACCTTGATGGTTTCGCCGGCACCGGCCAGCTTGGCCAGGGCACAGGCGTAGCGGATCTTGATCTCTTCGGCGTACTGGGTGGGGGTACGCAGCGCCATGGCGATGTCGTTGGTCACCTGGTCGCCGGCAATCGGAATCACCGCCGTGTGGCGGATGGCGCCCTCGGTGAAGATCGCGATGTCGGTGGTACCGCCACCGATGTCCACCAGGCACACGCCCAGCTCTTTTTCGTCATCGGTCAGCACCGAGTAGGCCGAGGCCAGTTGCTCGAGGATGATGTCGTCGATTTCAAGGCCGCAGCGGCGCACGCATTTTTCGATGTTCTGTGCTGCATTGACCGCACAGGTGACCACGTGCACCTTGGCTTCCAGGCGCACGCCGGACATGCCCAGCGGCTCGCGCACGCCTTCCTGGTTGTCGATCACGTAGTCCTGCGGCAGGGTGTGCAGCACCCGCTGGTCGGCCGGGATGGCCACGGCCTGGGCCGCGTCCAGCACCCGCTCCAGGTCCGCCGCGCTGACTTCGCGATCGCGGATGGCGACGATACCGTGGGAGTTCAGGCTGCGGATGTGATTGCCCGCCACGCCGACGAACGCCGAGTGAATCCGGCAGCCAGCCATCAGCTGGGCCTCTTCGACGGCGCGCTGGATCGACTGCACGGTGGATTCGATATTGACCACCACGCCCTTCTTCAGCCCGCGCGATGGATGGGTGCCGATACCGACGATTTCCAGGGTGCCATCGGCGGCCACTTCGCCCACCAGTGCAACCACCTTGGACGTACCGATATCCAGCCCGACGATCATTTTGCCGCTATGCGCATTTGCCATGGGTCCTGCCTCTCTCTAATTCTTCGCAACAGCGGGTTGGGCTGTCGTCGGTGCATTCGGTTCCCGCCAGCCAACGGCCAGGCCATTGGCGTAACGCAGATCGATGCGGGCGATGTTCGTGATCTGTTCTTTGAGCGTCTTGTCGTAAATGGCAATGAAGCGGCGCATCTTTTCCACCAGATGGTCGCGCCCCAGCAGCAACTCGATACCCGGCCCGGCGCTGCCGGCACCGGTGGTCAGGAACCAGCTGCCCCGCTCGCGCAGTTCCAGCCGGGCGATCGAGAAGCCCATGGGCCGCAACATCTGGCTCAGTACCTGATATTGCTGCATCACTTGCTGCTGCGCCCGCTGCGGCCCGAACAGCTGCGGCAGGTGCTCGTAGTTGGCCAGCTCGCGCGGGGTGAAGGCCTGGCCCTGGTTGTTGAGCAGGGCCTCGTCGCCCCAGCGCGCCACCGGCAGCTGTTCCTCGAGGCGGATCACCACTTCGTCCGGCCACACGCGGCGCACTTCGGCATGCGCGATCCACGGCATCTGCTCGAGCTCGGTGCGCATGCTGGCCAGGTCGACGGTGAAGAAGCTGGCGGCCACATAGGGCGCGATACGCTGCTGCACGGCCTGCTGGCTGATGTAGCTCAGGTCGCCCTGCACGGCGATCTTGGTGATCGGCCGGTCGGCATACGGCATCAGGCGCTGTGCGCCCTCGTAGGCACCGAACCCGGCCGCTACCAGCAGAACCGGCCACAGCAGACGCTTGAACACGCTGAAATTGGCCTTGGGCAGGCGCGCCGACAGTGGCTCCTTGGCCACCATCCGGCTGGCACCGCGCGGCACCGGCTTGCGGCCGGTGGCGGGTTGCTGATGACGTACCATCGCGCCTTGCATGGGCTTAACCTCGCGCCTCGACGCTGGCCGCCAGGATCGCCAGCACCAACTGCTGGAAGTCCAGGCCGGCCGCGCGTGCCGCCATTGGGACCAGGCTGTGATCGGTCATGCCTGGTGCGGTGTTGACTTCCAGAGGCCAGAAGTTGCCCTGCTCGTCCTGCATCACGTCCAGACGACCCCAGCCGGCAATGCCGATGGCGTCGCACGCACGTGCGGTCAGTTCGATCAGTTCCTGTTCCTTGGCAGCGTCCAGGCCGCACGGAATGCGGTACTGGGTATCGTTGGCGACGTACTTGGCGTCGTAGTCGTAGAACGTGTGCGGGGTGCCCAGCGCAATCGGCGGCAGCACCTGGCCGCGCAGCACGGCAATGGTGAACTCCGGACCGTGAATCCATTGTTCAACCAATACTTGCGAGTCGTAGGTGGCGGCGTCCTTCCAGGCAACGATCAATTCTTCGACGCTGCTCACTTTCGCCATACCGATACTGGAGCCTTCATGGGCCGGTTTGACGATCAAAGGGAAGCCCAGTTCCGCGCCCGCAGAAATACAGTCTTGCTCGCTGGCCAGCACCGCGTGGTGCGGGGTTGGAATACCCAGGCTTTTCCACACCTGTTTGGTGCGCAATTTGTCCATCGCCAGGGCCGACGCCAGGATGCCGCTGCCGGTGTAGGGGATACCCAGGCACTCGAGCAGGCCCTGCATGCTGCCGTCTTCACCGCCACGGCCGTGGAGAATGATGAAGGCGCGGTCGAGCTTCTCGCGCTGCAGACGGTCGAGCAGATCGTCACCCACATCGACGGCGATCACCTCGACGCCGGCGCTGGTGAGCGCCTCGATCACTGCGGCGCCGGACTTGAGCGACACCTCGCGCTCGGCGCTCTTGCCGCCGTACAGCACGCCGACACGGCCGAAGGCCTTCGGGTCGATGGTCGAGTGCAGCTTGGAGTATTGAGCAGTCATTTGGCCTTCCCTGCGGTGGCAACCGCGCCCGCGAACAATGGGCTTTTCAACAATTGCGGGGCCAGGCCACCGATGTCGCCGGCACCCTGGCACAGCAGGATGTCACCGGCACGCAGCAGCGGCTTGACCAGTGGCGCCAGCTCGATGCCGCGCTCGATGTAGATCGGGTCCAGCTGGCCACGCTGACGGATGCTGTGGCACAGCTGGCGGCTGTCGGCCCCCGGGATCGGCTCTTCGCCGGCCGGGTAGACCTCCATCAGCAGCAGCACGTTGGCATCGGCCAGCACCTGCACGAAGTCGTCGTACAGGTCGCGGGTACGGCTGTAGCGGTGCGGCTGGTAGACCATCACCAGGCGGCGCTCCGGCCAGCCACCGCGCACGGCCTTGATCACGGCCGCCACTTCGGTGGGGTGGTGACCGTAGTCGTCCACCAGCATCACGCTGCCACCGTCGACCGGCAGTTCGCCGTACACCTGGAAACGTCGGCCCACGCCCTGGAAGCCCGAAAGCCCCTGCACGATGGCCTCGTCGCTGATGCCCTCGTCGGTGGCGATGGCAATGGTGGCCAGTGCATTGAGCACATTGTGGTTGCCCGGCATGTTCACCGACACGTCCAGCGGCTCGCGGTCACGGCGCAGCACGGTGAAGTGGGTCTGCATGCCCGACTGGCGCACATTGATCGCGCGCACGTCGGCTTCCTCGGCAAAGCCGTAGGTCACTGCCGGACGCTTGACCAGCGGCAGGATCTCGCGCACCACCGGATCATCCAGGCATACCACGGCCAGGCCGTAGAACGGCAGGTTGTGGAGGAACTCGACGAATGTCTTCTTCAGCTTGTTGAAGTCGCCCTCATAGGTCGCCATGTGGTCGGCGTCGATGTTGGTGACCACGGCCACCAGCGGCTGCAGGTGCAGGAAGCTGGCGTCGCTTTCGTCGGCTTCGGCAATCAGGTAGCGGCTGGTACCCAGTTGTGCATTGGTACCTGCTGCATTCAACCGGCCACCGATCACGAAGGTCGGGTCCAGGCCGCCGGCGGCGAACACCGAGGCCAGCAGGCTGGTGGTGGTGGTCTTGCCGTGGGTACCGGCTACCGCGATGCCGTGACGATAGCGCATCAGTTCGGCGAGCATCTCGGCACGCGGTACCACGGGGATACGCCGCTCAAGGGCCGTCGCCACTTCCGGGTTGGCCGTATTGATGGCACTGGACACCACCAGTACATCGGCACTGGCGGCGTTCTCGGCGCGGTGGCCAAGGAAGATTTCGGCACCAAAGGACTCCAGGCGCTCGGTGACCGGCGAGGCCTTGAGGTCCGAGCCGGAAACCTGGTAACCCAGGTTGAGCAATACCTCGGCAATACCGCACATGCCCACGCCGCCGATACCGACGAAGTGGATGCGGCGGATACGGCGCATTTCAGGTTGCGGGATGGCTTTCTGGCTTTCAACCATGGGCCACCTCCAGGCAGATATCGACCACGGTGCTGGTAGCCGCGGGTTTGGCCAGGCGTCGTGCGGTGCTGGCCATGGTGTCGAGTTTTTGCGGTTGCATCAGTACCTCGTTCAGGCGTTCAGCGAGCTGCGCTGCGCCAGTTGTCGCTTGCGGCATCAGGAAGGCGGCGCCTTCACGTGCCAGATAGTGGGCGTTGTGGGTCTGGTGATCGTCGATGGCATGGGGCAGCGGCACCAGCATCGAGGGCAGACCGGCCGCAGCCAGTTCGCTGACGGTCAGCGCACCGGCCCGGCAGATCACCAGGTCGGCCCAGCCATAGGCGTGGGCCATGTCTTTGATGAACGGCTCTACCTGAGCCTCGATCCCGGCCTCGCGATAGCGCTCGGCGGTAATCTGGTCATGCTGCTTGCCGGCCTGGTGGAACACCTCGGGGCGCAGGGCCTCGGGTACCAGGGCCAGGGCCTGTGGCAACAGTTTGTTCAACGGCTCCGCGCCCAGGCTGCCGCCCAGCACCAGCAGGCGCGCGCGGCGCCCGGCCAGTGGCTCGCGCACAGGCTCCAGGAACAGCTCGCCGCGCACCGGGTTGCCGGTGGTGCGCAGTTTGTCGCTGGCCTCGAAGGTGTTCGGGAAAGCTTCGCAGACTCGGCCTGCCAGCGGCACCAGCAGCCGATTGGCGGTACCGGCCTTGGCGTTCTGCTCGTGGATCACCACGGGCACGCCAGCCAGCTTCGCCGCCACACCGCCCGGGCCGGTCACATAGCCGCCAAAGCCGACCACACACACCGGCTTGAGCCGACGGATGATGCGCCGCGCCTGCAGCACCGCCTTGAACAGGGTGAACGGCGCCTTGAGCAGCGACAGCTTGCCCTTGCCACGCAAGCCGGTGACCTGGATCAGGTGCAGTTGCAACCCGGCCTGGGGCACCAGCTCGTTTTCGATACCGCGTGGGGTGCCCAACCAGTGCACGGTGTAACCGCGTGCCTGGAACTCACGGGCGCAGGCCAGGGCCGGGAACACGTGGCCCCCGGTGCCGCCTGCCATGATCAATACGTTTTTGCCTTCAACGGCCATGTCTTGGCTCCTCGGCAAAATCGCTCTCATCGAATTCATGCTCTTCGCTGCCCAGGTGCGTGCGGCTCTCCCACTCGATGCGCAGCAGCAGGCCCATGCACACGCAGCAGATCACCAGCGAGCTGCCGCCGTAGCTGAGGAACGGCAGGGTCAGGCCCTTGGTCGGCAGCAGGCCGACGTTCACCCCGATGTTGATCAGGAACTGGCCGATCCACAGGAAGGCCAGGCCGTAGGCCATGTAGGCGGCAAAGAACTGCTTGGCTTTCTCGGCCCACAGACCGATGTACATCGCGCGCAGGCTGACGAACACGAACAGCGCAACGGTCAGCAGCGAACCGACCACGCCCAGCTCTTCGGCCAGTACCGAGAACACGAAGTCGGTGTGTGCTTCGGGCAGGTAGAACTGCTTCTGCACGCTGTTGCCCAGGCCCACGCCCAGCCACTCACCGCGGCCGAAGGCAATCAGGGCCTGGGTCAGCTGATAGCCGGAACCGAATTGATCCGACCAGGGGTCGGTGAAGGTGATCAGGCGCGCCATCCGGTAGGGCTGCGCCTGTACCAGAATGAACACCGCCGCCACCGCTAGCACCACCATCAGGCTGAAGCGGAACAGCCCCACCCCGCCCAGGAACAGCATCGCCGCGGCGGCGCCCATCATCACCACCGTGGCACCGAAGTCCGGCTCCATCAGCAGCAGGCCGGCCATCGGCAGCAGCACGATGAACGGCTTGAAGAAGCCCATCCAGCTCTCGCGTACCTCGGTCTGGCGGCGCACCAGGTAGCCCGCCAGGTAGATCACCACGAACACCTTGGCGATTTCGGAAGGCTGCACGTTGAAGAAGCTGAAGCCGATCCAGCGCATCGAGCCGTTCACTTCGCGGCCGATGCCCGGCACCAGTACCAGCACCAGCAACCCGAAGGCACCGACCAGCATCATGAAGCCCATGCGCTGCCAGGTGGCGATCGGCACCATCATGGTGACGACGCAGGCGACCAGGCCGATGGCCACGTACACCAGGTGACGGATCATGTGGTAAAGCGGGTTGCCCGACTGCAACGCGGCCACTTCCGAGGAGGCCGAGGTGATCATCACCAGGCCAAGGCCCAGCAGCGCCAGGCAGCCCGCGAGCATGGCGAAATCGAGATCGATGCCGCGACCGGTGACCAGGGGGGACGGATAAGGCTTGATGATGCCGAAGATCATGCCAGCCCCTCCACGGCCTGGGCGAACAGGCGCCCACGCTCTTCGAAGTTCTTGAACATGTCCAGGCTTGCGCAGGCAGGCGACAGCAGCACGGCGTCGCCCGGCTGGGCCAGCGCGGCGCCCTGCTGCACGGCTTCGTCGAGGCTGCTGACGCGAATCAGCGGCACGCTGTCGCCCAATGCCTGGGCCAGGCGCTCGGCATCACGGCCCAGCAGCACCACGGCGCGGCAGTGCGCCGCCACCGGGGCACGCAGCGCCGAGAAATCCGCGCCCTTGCCGTCGCCGCCGGCCACCAGCACCAGCTTGCCGTCGATATCCGCACCCAGGCCTTCGATGGCCGCCAGCGCGGCACCGACGTTGGTGGCCTTGGAGTCGTCGTACCAGCTCACGCCGTCACGCTCGCGCAGCCACTGGCAACGGTGGGCCAGGCCGGCAAAGGTGCGCAGGCTGGCCAGCATGGCGTCGAACGGCAGGCCTGCGGCATGCCCCAGGGCCAGCGCCGCGAGGGCGTTGGACTGGTTGTGCGCACCACGGATCTTCAGCTCGCGCACCGGCATCAGGGTCTGGAACTCGAACGCCAGGTACTTCTCGCCGTTCTCTTCACGCAGCCCGAAGCCCTTGAAGTCGGGCACATTCAGGCCGAACGTCCAGCACGGCACGTTTTCCATCGGCAGCGGACGGCTCAGTGCATCCTGGCGGTTGACCACCACCTGCCGTGCGCCACGGAAGATCCGGTGCTTGGCCAGGTGATAGGCCGGCAGGCCGCTGTAGCGGTCCATGTGGTCTTCGCTGACGTTGAGCACGGTGGCCACTTCGGCATTCAACTGATCGGTGGTCTCCAGCTGGAAGCTCGACAGCTCCATCACGTACAGCTCGACGGCGTCGTCCAGCAGGTCCAGTGCCGGGGTACCGAGGTTACCGCCCACTGCCACACGTTTGCCTGCCGCAACGGCCATCTCCCCGACCAGGGTGGTGACGGTGCTCTTGGCATTGGAACCGCTGATGGCAATGATCGGCGCCTTGGCATTGCGCGCGAACAACTCGATGTCGCCCGACAGCTTCACGCCGCGCGCGGCCGCCTGCTGCAGGGCCGGGGTCGCCAGGGCCAGGCCGGGGCTGACGTACAGCTCGTCGGCACGGCACAGGAACTCCACATCCAGTTCGCCACAACGCACTTCCACCTGCGGGTAGTCGCGACGCAAGGTCGCCAGCTCCGGCGGGTTCTCGCGGGTATCGGCCACCGCAAACGCAATGCCCCGGTTCGCCAGGAAGCGAACCAGGGACATGCCGCTCTTGCCGAGGCCGACAACGATGCGGAAGTGGTCAGACGCGATCAGGGACACTCGTTTCTACCTCAGTTTCAGGGTGGCAAGGCCGAACAGCACGAGAATCACGGTGATGATCCAGAAGCGGACGATCACCCGAGGCTCGGGCCAACCCTTGAGTTCAAAGTGGTGGTGGATCGGTGCCATGCGAAACACGCGCTTGCCGGTCAGCTTGAAGGAGGCCACCTGGATCACCACCGACAGGGTCTCCATCACGAACACGCCGCCCATGATGAACAGCACGATCTCCTGACGCACGATCACGGCAATGGTGCCCAACGCGGCACCCAGTGCCAGGGCGCCGACGTCACCCATGAACACCTGCGCCGGGTAGGTGTTGAACCACAGAAAGCCCAGGCCCGCGCCGATCAGCGCGCCGCAGAACACGATCAGCTCGCCGGCGCCCGGCACGTAGGGGATCAGCAGGTATTCGGCGAACTTCACGTTGCCCGACAGGTAGCAGAAGATACCCAGCGCACCACCGACCATCACCGTCGGCATGATCGCCAGGCCGTCCAGGCCGTCGGTCAGGTTGACCGCGTTGCTCGAACCCACGATGACGAAATAGGTCAGCACCACGAAGCCGATGCCCAGCGGGATGGTGACATCCTTGAGCATCGGCACGATCAGGGTGGTTTCCACGCTGGTGGGCGCGGTCATGTACAGGAAGATCGCCGCGCCCAGGCCGAACACCGATTGCCAGAAGTACTTCCAGCGGCTTGGCAGGCCACGCGAGTTCTTCTCGATCACCTTGCGGTAGTCGTCGACCCAGCCGATGGCGCCGAACAGCAGGGTGACGATCAGCACCACCCACACATAACGGTTGGTAAGGTCGGCCCACAGCAGCGTGCTCACGCCGATGGCGGACAGAATCAGCGCACCGCCCATGGTCGGGGTGCCGGACTTGGAGAGGTGCGATTGCGGGCCGTCATTGCGCACGGCTTGACCGATCTGGCGAATCTGCAGGGTACGAATCATCCAGGGGCCCAACCACAGGGCCAGCGACAACGCGGTCAGTACACCCAGAATCCCGCGCAGGGTCAGGTACTGAAAGACCGCGAAGCCTTTGTAGAACTGTTGCAGATACTCAGCCAGCAGCAGCAGCATTAATGTTTCTCCCCGCTGGAACCGCACAAGGCCGCCACGACGTTTTCCATCGCAGCGCTGCGCGAACCCTTGATCAAAATGGTGGTGTTGTTGGCCTGCTCGACGCGAACGGCGTCGATCAAGTCAGCTTGAGTGGCGAAATGATGGGCCCCGGTGCCAAATGCCTTGACCGCTTCGGCCATCATCGGGCCCACGGCATAAAGTGCTGCAACCTTGCCCCTGGCGTATGCGCCGACCTGCCGATGCCCTTCCTCGGCCCACTGGCCCAATTCGCCGATATCCCCGAGCACCAGGACGGTACGCCCGGAAAAGCCGGCGAGTATATCAACGGCAGCGCACATGGAGGTGGGGTTTGCGTTGTAACTGTCGTCGATCACGCGCACACCGGTGGGCGCCATGTGCACCACGGTGCGGCCCTTGACCGGCTGCACCGCGTCAAGACCCTCGACGATGCCTTCCAGTGTCACGCCGAAAGCCTGTGCGGCAGCCGCGGCGGCCAGGGCGTTGCTGACATTGTGAGTGCCCAGCAGGTTGAGCTGGACGCGGGCGTTGCCCAGCGGGCTGCGCAATTCGAAACCGGGGCAGCCGCGTTCGTCGTGACGAATGTCGGTGGCATGAAAATCTGCGTCGGCATTGGCCAGGGCGAAAGTGATCACAGGGTGATGGCCGGCGCGCTGCTTCCAGATGCCGAAGGCCTTGTCATCCAGGTTCAATACCGCCACGCCATCCTGGCCCAGGCCTTCGAGGATCTCGCCCTTGGCTTCGACGATTTTCTCCGGCCCGCCGAACTCACCCACATGAGCGGTACCGGCGTTGTTGATGATCACCACCTGCGGCCGGGTCAGGCCGACGGTGTAGGCGATTTCGCCGATGCGCGAGGCGCCCAGCTCGATGACCGCCGCCGTATGGTGCGGGGCCAGCTCCAGCAGGGTCAGCGGTGCGCCGAAGTCGTTGTTGAGGTTTCCACGGGTGGCCAGTACCGGCCCGCGGGTGCGCAGGATGCTGGCCAGCATCTCCTTGACCGTGGTCTTGCCACTGGAGCCGGTGATTGCGGCAACCGGCTTGTCGAAGGCGGCGCGATTGAGCGCCCCCAACTGGCCCAGGCCCAGGCGGGTATCGGCAACCACCAGTTGCGGCAGGCTGCTGCCCGGCACTTCGTGCTGCACCAGCGCCGCGACGGCGCCCTTGGCTGCCACTTCGTCCAGGTAATCGTGACCGTCGAAACGCGGCCCGGCCAGGGCGACGAACAACTGGCCAGGGGTGATCGCGCGGCTGTCGATGCTGACGCCATCGAAGGTTGCATCCTGGCCATGCAGGCGGCCCTGCAGCGGCGCTACCAGCTGGCTGAGGGACATTGACTCAAGCATTCGGAGCCTCCCAGGCTGCCAGGGCTCTTTCGGCCTCGACCAGGTCGGAGAAGTCATGGCGCTCGCCGTTGATCTCCTGGTAATCCTCGTGCCCCTTGCCCGCCAGCACGATGACGTCGTCGGCAGCGGCGGTGGCGATCAGGTGCGCAATCGCCGGGCCACGGCCGGCGATGAACTCGACGCTTTCACCCCGGGCGAAGCCTGGGCGGATATCGTCGAAAATCTGCTGGGGCGCCTCGCTGCGCGGGTTGTCGTCGGTGACCAGCACGCGGTCGGCCAGGCGCTCGGCCACCTCGGCCATCAGCGGGCGCTTGCCGCGATCGCGGTCGCCGCCGCAGCCGAACAGGCACAACAGCTTGCCTTGTGCATGGGGACGCAGGGCTTCGAGGACCTTTTCCAGGGCATCGGGGGTGTGGGCGTAATCGACCACCACCAACGGCTTGCTGCCACCGCCCAGGCGCTGCATGCGCCCTACGGGGCCTTCGAGCTGCGGCGTGACCTTGAGAATTTCGTCCAGCGGATGATCCATCGCCATCAGCGTGCCGACCGCGGCCAGCATGTTGCTGAGGTTGAAGCGCCCGAGCAGGCGGCTGCGCAGCATATGCTCGCCCTGTGCCGTCACCAGCACCGCACGCACGCCATCGTCGTCGAACTTCGCTTCGCGGCAGTACAGCGAGGCGGCAGGGTCGACGAGGCTGTAGCTGATCAGACGCGAATCACCCTTCTGCGCCGCCAGCTCACGCCCGAAGGCATCGTCCAGATTGACCACCCGCGAACGCAGGTCGGGCCAGGCGAACAGGCGCGCCTTGGCGGCCTGGTAGGCCTCCATGCTGCCGTGGTAGTCCAGGTGATCGCGTGACAGGTTGGTCATTACCACGATGTCGAAGGCCAGTGCCGCTACCCGGCCCTGTTCCAGCGCATGGGAGGACACTTCCATGGCCACGGCCTTGGCGCCAGCCTTCTTCAGGTCGCCCAGGGTCGACTGCACGGCAATCGGATCTGGCGTGGTCAGCCGGCCACTTTGCAGCTGGCCATAGAAGCCGGTACCCAGGGTGCCGATCAGGCCGCAGTGCTGGCCCAGCAGGTCGAGCGCCTGGGCCACCAGCTGGGTGACGCTGGTCTTGCCGTTGGTGCCGGTCACGCCGATCAGCTCGAGCTGGCGGCTCGGTTCGCCATAGAAGCGCCCCGCGATATCCGACAGCTGGGCAATCAGGCCCTTGACCGGAATCATCGGCACATCAGTGATCGGCAGCACGGTGGTGTTCTGCACTTCATAGGCCACGGCTGCCGCGCCGCGCTTGAGCGCATCGGCAATATGCTCGCGGCCGTCGACACGCGCACCCGGCACCGCCAGGAACAAGTCCCCGGCGCGGACCTTGCGGCTGTCCAGGGTCAGTTCGCGGATCAACGGGTCGTTGTTGCCGCTCAGGGCAAACAGCTTACTCAATGGCATCGACATCAACCGCGCCCTCCCTTGGCGGGCGCAGCACCGGCCTGCTGCTGTGGAGTAGGAGCCGGCAGGTTGTCTGGCGGCACGTTCATCAGTCGCAGGGTGCCGGACATGACCTTGCTGAATACCGGCGCCGATACCAGGCCGCCGAAGTAGCCACCCTTGCTCGGCTCGTCGATCACCACCACGATGGCATAGCGCGGATCGCTCATCGGGCCGAAGCCGGTGAACAGCGAGCGGTAGGCGTTCTCGGTGTAGCCCTTGGAACCGACCGTGGCCTTACGGGCCGTACCCGACTTGCCGCCCACGTGATAGGAAGGCACCTGCGCACGGAACACGCCACGTGGCGCTTCGATGACCTGCTGCAGCATGCCCTGGATGGTCTTGGCGGTATCCTCGGGCACCACCTGGGTGGCTTCCGGGGTCTTGTCCACCTTGAGAATGCTCAGCGGTACCATCTTGCCGTTGTTGGCCAGCGCGGCGTAGGCATGCACCAGCTGCAACGCGGTCACCGACAGGCCGTAGCCGTAGGACAGGGTCGCCGTCTCGGCCTTGCGCCACTCGCGGTGGTTGGGCAGGTTGCCGACACGCTCGCCTGGGAAGCCCAGGCCGGTGTACTGGCCCAGGCCCAGTTGCGACATCACGCGGTAGATGGACTCGCCACCGATATCGAAGGCGATCTTGCTCATGCCCACGTTACTGGAGTTGATCAGGATGCCGGTCAGGTCGAGGATCGGGCCTTCGCTCCTGGACACGTCACGAATGGTGTAGCGGCCCAGCTGCAGGGTGCCCGGATAGACCTCGACCTTGTCGGTCGGCTTCCAGCGTCCGCTCTGCAGGGCGGCGCTCATGGAGAAAGGCTTGACCGTGGAGCCCGGCTCGAACACGTCGATGATGGCACGGTTGCGCATCGCCGCCGGGAACATGCTGCGGCGGTTGTTGGGGTTGTAGGTGGGCTGGTTGACCATGGCCAGCACTTCGCCGGTCTTCACATCCATGATCACCAGGCTACCGGCCTTGGCTTCCTGTTCGGCAATCGCGTTACGCAATTCGCGGGTGGCCAGGTACTGCAGACGCAGGTCGATGGACAACGCCAAGGTCTTGCCGGCCTTGGCGTTCTTGGTGACCTGTACGTCCTTGATCAGCCGGCCGCGCCGGTCCTTGATCACCTGCCGCTTGCCGGGCACCCCGGCCAGCCACTCGTCGTAGGCGAGCTCCACCCCCTCGCGACCGTGATCGTCGAGGTCGGTGAACCCGACCATGTGCGCAGCGACATCGCCGGCGGGATAGAAGCGGCGGAACTCTTCAATGCCGTACACGCCGGGCACCTTGAGGTCGAGCACCACCTGGCCCTGCTCCGGGGTAAGGCCGCGGACCAGGTAGATGAATTCCTTGTTGGCCTGCTGTTCGAGGCGCTCGGCCAGTTGCTGCGGGTTCTGCTTGAGCGCGGCGGCAAGCGCCGGCCAGCGGTCCTTGGCAGCCTGCATTTCCTTGGGGTTGGCCCACAGGGTGGTGACCGGCGTACTCACGGCCAGCGGCTCGCCGTTGCGGTCGGTGATCAGCCCGCGGTGCGCAGGAATCGGAATGTGACGCAGGCTGCGGGCATCGCCCTGCCCCTTGAGGAAGTCGCGGTCGACCACCTGCAGGTCGACGATACGCCAGGCAATGGCCCCCACCATGATCACCAGCAGGCCGACCACAACGCGGAACCGCCACGGGTAGAGTGCGCCTTCAAGTTTCATCATGGCGCCACCATCCGTACTTCGTCAGCGGCGGGAATGCGCATGTGCAGCTGTTCGCTGGCCAGGTTCTCGATGCGGCTGTGGGCGGTCCAGGTGCTCTGTTCCAGAATCAACCGGCCCCACTCGGCCTGCGCCTTGTCGCGCTCGTTGAGCTCGCCGTACAGGGTATTGAGCAACTGGCGGTTCCAGTGCGCACTGTAGGACACCGCCACCGACGAAACGAGCACGCCAATGAACAGCAGCAGCATCAGGAAGCTGCCGCCTGGCAAGGGCTTGGCGAAAAGCCTGCTCAACGCAGCTTCTCCGCCACACGCATGACCGCGCTACGCGAGCGCGGGTTGGCCTTGAGCTCGGCCTCGGAGGCGAACTGCGCCTTGCCATGGACCTTGATCTTGGGCTCGAAGGGCTTGTGTTGTACCGGCAGGTTGCGTGGCAGGTTGTCGGCCTCTCCCTTGGCCAGCTTGCGCATGAACAGCTTGACGATGCGGTCTTCCAGCGAATGGAAGCTGATGACCACCAGACGGCCACCGATCTCGAGCGTGTCGAGGGCAGCCTCGAGCCCGGCTTCGAGGTCGCCCAGCTCGTTGTTGACGTGAATGCGCAGCCCCTGGAAAGCACGGGTGGCGGGGTTCTTGCCCTTTTCCCACGCGGGGTTGGCGACCTTGAGCACTTCGGCGAGGTCGGCGGTACGGGTAAAGGGTTGCTGCTCGCGACGGGCGACCACGGCGTTGGCCATGCGCTTGGCGAAACGCTCTTCGCCGTACTCCTTGAACACGCGGGCGATTTCTTCGGCCGGCGCGGTGGCGATGAACTCGGCGGCGCTGACACCACGACTCGGGTCCATGCGCATGTCCAGCGGGCCGTCGTTCATGAAACTGAAGCCGCGCTCGGGGTCATCGAGCTGCGGTGAAGACACGCCCAGGTCGAGCAGGATGCCATTGACCTTGCCGGACAGGCCCCGCTCGGCGACTTCGGCGCCCAGCTCGGCGAAACTGCGCTGCACAATGACAAAGCGGCCGTCTTCGGCCGCCAGCGCTTGCCCGGTGGCAATCGCTTGTGGGTCCTTGTCGAACCCCAGCAGCCGACCCTGCGGCCCCAGGTGCTGGAGAATCAGCCGGCTGTGCCCGCCACGCCCGAAGGTGCCATCCAGATAGCAGCCATCGGCGCGTACGGCGAGAGCCTCGACGGCTTCGTCAAGCAGTACGGTGATGTGTTTGAAGCCACTATCTATAGTCACAGGATCAGATCACGCAGTTCATCAGGCATCGCGCCCGGTTGTTGAATGGCCACCAGGTCAGCTGCAGCAACAGCGTTCCAGGCGTCCTCGTCCCACAGTTGGAATTTGTTCAGTTGCCCCACCAGCATCGCCCGCTTGTCCAGCTTGGCGTACTCGCGCAGACGCGGTGGCACCAGGAAACGCCCACTGCCGTCGAGCTCCAGATCCACCGCATTGCCGATCAGCAGACGCTGCAGGCGACGGTTCTCTTCGCGTAACGACGGCAAGGCACGCAGCTTGGCTTCGATCAGTTCCCACTCATCCAGCGGATACACGCACAAGCAGGGATCAACCGCGTCGATCGTCACGATCAACTGCCCGGAACTGCGCGAATCGAGCTCGTCACGGTACCGGCTCGGCATTGCGAGACGGCCTTTTGCGTCGAGGTTGATTGCGTTGGCTCCGCGAAACACGGCTGCACTTCCCTAAATGTTAGCTTTTTTTGTGTCTGAAAACCCACTTCATGCCACTTTCCGCCACTTGCGCACACTATAGGAATCCGCCCACCACACCGTCAAGGCGCGCTTATAAGGAAAACCCTTACAGATCGGCGATTTAGAGCAACAAGGCGATACAAAGAGGAGAATCGAGAGGGGTTTTGACGGGGAAAGGCAAATTCACTCAAACGGATAGAGTGCAAAGTTAAAGTGATTTATGAAGAGTAAGATTTTTTTGGTATTACCAGAACACATCTGCTATCGAATCAAGCAGGAAGGGAAAAGGTGGAGAGTCGATCTGTAAGCCGGGTTCTGTCGAGGACAGTCATTCCTCTACGACGGCCATCACTGGACGCCTTTAGCAACCTACCCGGTTCCAACGCGGGCCGCGCCATATGGAACCCTATTTGGTCTTGCTCCGAGTGGGGTTTACCTAGCCACGGACTGTTGCCAGCCGTGCGGTGCGCTCTTACCGCACCTTTTCACCCTTACCGGCACCGAAGTGCTTAGGCGGTTATTTTCTGTGGCACTTTCCGTAGGCTCACGCCCCCCAGGCATTACCTGGCACTCCGCCCTATGGAGCCCGGACTTTCCTCCCCCCTCTTTTGCGGAACAAAAGAAGGCAGCGACTGTCCAATCGACTCTCCGCCGCAAAGGTTAACGGCAGCGGGCCCCGAGAACAAGCGATAAAACAAATAATATCACTATGACATTAGTGGTCTTTCTGTTTTTCCAACGCTATTTGATACAAAACATTCTTCCGCACCCCGGTAATTTCCGCCGCCAGGGCTGCTGCACGCTTGAGCGGCATCTCTGCCAGCAGAAGATCAAGCACGCGCATCACTTCGCTGCTCACGGCCTCTTCGTTCTCCGGGGCGGTCCAGCCCGCCACCAGCACCACGCACTCCCCACGCTGCTGATTGCTGTCGTTTTCGACAAACGCGCGCAGCTTGGCCAGGGGCAGCCCCTTCAGGGTCTCGAAGGTCTTGGTCAGCTCACGAGCCAGCAACGCCGGCCGTTCGCCGCCAAACACCGCCTCCATGTCCTGCAGACACTCCAGAATGCGGTGAGGCGCCTCATAGAAAATCAGCGTACGGGGTTCTTCCTTGACCTGGCTCAGGCGCGCGCGGCGACCTACCGCCTTGGCCGGCAGAAAACCCTCGAAGATGAACCGGTCGGACGGCAGGCCCGCCGCCGACAACGCCGCGATCAGTGCGCAGGCGCCCGGTACCGGCACCACATCGATGCCCGCCGCTCGCGCCTGGCGCACCAGATGGTAGCCCGGGTCAGAGATCAGCGGCGTACCGGCATCGGAGATCAACGCCACATCGTCGCCGGCCAGCAGGCGCGTGATGAAGCGGCTGCCCTCGTCGCGCTCGTTGTGCTCGTGACAGGCGGCCAGCGGCGTGTTGATGCCGAAGTGCTGCAGCAGACGGACCGAGTGGCGCGTGTCCTCGGCCGCGATCAGCGCCGCCTCGCGCAGTACCTTCAAGGCCCGGGCGCTCATGTCATCCAGGTTGCCAATGGGCGTAGCCACCACGAAAAGCTTGCCGGCAGTGGAATTGGAAGCACCTGGAGCATCGGTCACAGCACACACCTGTAAATAGAGAACAAAGCGCCATTGTAGCCCGTAAGGCGGCAACAATGCGTTACCCACAGCGGCGGCATGCCTGCGCAGGACGACCTATATTGAAGGATTAACGCCAGCAAGATCGCGCCCCGGCCAGCGCTTGGGTACAATTGCAGGTTAATTTGATCGAGTAACAGGATTTTTACATGATCGCTTGCCTGCGGCTGCTCTCAGCCCTCTGCCTCGCTGCCCTGCTGGCAGCCTGCGCCAGTTCGCCCTCGTCCAGCCTGGGTGAGCTGCCGCGCACTCCGGATGCCAGCATCGAGCAACTGCTCGACCAGGCCGCCACCAGCAAGACACCTGAAAAGGCTGCACTGCTGCGCCTGAGCGCCGCTGACCTGGCCTACCACCAGAAAGACTTCGCACGGGCCTCGCGGATCCTCGAGCAGGTGCCACTGGACACCCTCAAGCCGGCCCAGCAAGTGTTCGCCAGCACCCTTGGCGCCGAGCTGGCGATGAGCCGCAACCAGCCCAAGGCCGCCCTCACCGCCCTGAGCCACCCGAGCCTGGCCCGGTTGGACGAACTGCCGCCCGAGCTTCAGGTGCGCACCCGCAGCGTGCACGCCGCCGCCCTGGAAGCCGATGGCCAGACCCTGGCTGCCGCGCAACAGCGCGTCGCCATGGCTCCCCTGCTCAGCGGCGCCGCCGCCAGTGCCAACCACGAGGCCATCTGGAACCTGGTTGCCGCCCTGCCCACCGAACAACTGCAAGGCACCGGCACCGACGTGATGGCCGGCTGGACCAGCCTGGCCCTGGCCGTCAAGAGCGCCGGCACCCTCGAACAGCAGCAGGCCGCCATCGAAAGCTGGCGCAACCAGCACGCCGGCCACCCTGCCGCCGTGCAACTGCCACAGCCCCTGCTCAAACTCAAGGAACTGGCCAGCCAGCCGCTGACCAAGATCGCCCTGCTGCTGCCCCAGGAAGGCCCGCTGGCAGGTGTCGCCCGCGCCCTGCGCGACGGTTTCATGGCGGCGCACTTCCAGGCCCAGCAGGCCGGCCAGAAGCCGCCTTCGGTCGAAGTCTTCGACAGCTCGCGCCTGACTTCCCTCGATGACTTCTACCGCAAGGCCCAGGCCAGCGGCGTCCAGCTGGTGGTAGGCCCGCTCGAGAAGAACCTGGTCAAGCAGTTGAGCGCCTACCCGCAACTGCCGATCACCACCCTGGCACTGAACTACAGCGACGCCGGCCAGACCGGCCCGGCGCAACTGTTCCAGTTCGGCCTGGCCGCCGAAGACGAAGCCCGCGAAGTCTCGCGCCGCGCCCAGGCCGACGGCATGCGTCGTGCCGTGGCCCTGGTGCCGAGCGGCGAATGGGGCGATCGCGTACTCAAGGCCTTCCGCCAGGACTGGGAAGCCAAGGGCGGCACCCTGATTGCCGCTGCCCACGTGTCGCAGCCGGTAGCCCTGGCCCAGCAGATCGCCGACCTGTTCCAGCTGCGCCAGAGCGAAGGCCGCGCCAAGAGCCTGCAGAGCACCGTGGGCGGCAGTGTCTCGGCACAGCCATCGCGTCGCCAGGACATCGATTTCATCTTCCTGGCCGCAACCCCGACCCAGGCCCAGCAGATCAAGCCGACACTGAACTTCCAGTACGCCGGTGACGTACCGGTGTACGCCACCTCCAACGTGTACAGCGCCAGCGGCAACGTCAACGAGTACAACGACATGAACGGCATTCGCTTCTGCGAAACGCCGTGGCTGCTCGACACCGGCAACAGCCTGCGCCAGCAGGTGGTACGCCAGTGGCCGCAAGCGGCTGGCAGCATCGGCCGCCTGTACGCGATGGGTGCCGATGCCTACAGCCTCGCGCCGCGCCTGGGCCAGCTCAAGGCACTGCCGGACAACCGTATCGAAGGCCTGTCCGGCAGCCTGAGCATGAACGCCAACCAACGCATCGAACGCCAGTTGCCATGGGCCGAGTTCACCGGCGGTCAGGTCAAGCGCCTGCCGGACACCCCGCGCTGATGCCCGACGGTTCTCGCCAGGCCGCAGGTATCGCGGCCGAACAGCAGGCCCTGCATTACCTTCAGGCGCAGGGCCTGCAGTTGCTGGCGCAGAACTGGCGATGCAAACGCGGCGAGCTTGATCTGGTCATGCTTGACGGCGATACAGTAGTATTCGTCGAAGTCCGCTACCGGCTGCACGCGGGCTTTGGCGGAGCACTGGCCAGCGTCGATACCCGCAAACAGCAAAAACTGGTGCTAGCGGCCCAGTATTTTCTGCAGCAGGAGGCGCGCTGGGCCAACCAGCCCTGTCGTTTCGACGTGATTGCCCTGCAGGGCCGCGGCCACTCGGGCACACCGCTCGACTGGCTGAAGAACGCTTTCGACAGTTGAACCCGCCCCGCTTGATGCATCCGTTACCCACTCAACTTTTTTGCTCTTTGTTTCGCGGGCTGCACAGTCATGTGCCGCAGGGTCTTCAAGACGTTGCGACACGCCCGACCAGCCGCCCCACTTAAGGTCACACAGATGGACATGCAATCCCGAATTCGCCAGCTATTCCAGGCCAGCATCAACACCAAGCAACAGGCGATGGAAGTCCTTGCACCACACATCGAGCAAGCCAGTCAGGTGATGGTCAACGCGCTGCTCAACGAGGGCAAGATGCTCGCCTGCGGCAACGGCGGCTCGGCGGGCGATGCCCAGCACTTCTCGTCCGAACTGCTCAACCGCTTCGAGCGCGAGCGCCCGAGCCTGCCGGCCATCGCGCTGACCACCGACAGCTCGACCATTACCTCGATCGCCAACGACTACAGCTACAACGAGATCTTCTCCAAGCAGATCCGCGCCCTGGGCCAACCGGGCGACGTGCTGCTGGCGATTTCCACCAGCGGCAACTCGGCGAACATCATTCAGGCGATCCAGGCCGCACATGATCGCGAAATGATTGTCGTAGCTCTGACCGGACGCGATGGCGGCGGCATGGCCTCGCTGCTGCTGCCCGAAGATGTGGAGATTCGCGTACCGGCCACCGTCACCGCACGCATCCAGGAAGTCCACCTGCTGGCGATCCACTGCCTTTGCGACTTGATCGACAGCCAATTGTTCGGGAGTGAAGAATGACCCCTAATCGCCTTGGCCTGATGGCCCTGACCCTGTGCCTGAGCATCACCGGCTGCAGTTCGGTGATTACTGCCAGCCGCGAAAACCCGATCGAGGACGATCGCGGCACCCGCACCTTCGGCAGCAAGATCGACGACTCGCTGATCGAAACCAAGGTAGCGGTGAACGTGGCCAAGGCCAGCCCGGACCTGGACAAGAACTCGCACATCGTCGTCACCAGCTTCAACGGCATCGTGCTGCTGGCCGGGCAGACCCCGCGCGCCGACCTCAAGAGCCTGGCCGAGCAGACCGCCGGTCAGGTGCAGCGGGTCAAGAAGGTGCACAACGAACTTCAGGTGCTGCCGCCCTCCTCGCTGCTGGCGCGCAACAATGACGCCTGGCTGACCACCAAGATCAAGGCCCAGATGCTGACCGACAGCAACATCCCCGGCTCGCGCATCAAGGTGGTGACCGAGAACGGCATCGTCTACCTGCTGGGCCTGCTGACCCAGCAGGAAGCCAATCAGGCCACCAACCTGGTGCAAGGCGTGTCGGGTGTGCAGAAGATCGTCAAGCTGTTCGAATACATTGACTGACCGCGGCTTCACACCCTTCGCCGGCCTCGCCGGTGAAGGGCGTGAAGCCGCCGGCGCACCGCAACCCCCACCGACACCCCACAGGAATACCCATGAAGAACGGCCTGTTCGCCACCCTGCTGATCGCTACCTTCGCCACCCTGGCCGGCTGCTCCACCCCAAGCCTGATCACCCTCAATGACGGCCGTGAGTTCCAGGCGGTCGACGCGCCGAAACTCGAACGCAGCTCCGGCTTCTACGAGTTCCAGCAGCTCGACGGCAAACGCACCCGTGTGAACAAGGATCAGGTGCGCACCATCACCGACCTGTAAGCACACAGGCCCAAAAAAAAGGCGACCCCGCAAGGTCGCCTTTTTTCATTTCACCACTTTCAGGCTCGGACGCCCACTTGGCCGCGGCGGCTGCCCGCCACTCGGCGGACCGTCATCATCCGGCTCGACGCCCTCGTCCTCGAGGTCGTCATCCTCCATCAGTGGCGGCTCGAGCTCGAACACCATGCCCTGGCCATTCTCACGGGCATAGATACCCAGGATGGCGCCGGCAGGCACGTACAGCGTGTGGGCCACCCCACCGAAACGCCCCTCGAAGCTCACGGCTTCGTTATCCATGTGCAAGTGACGCACGGCATTGGGCGACACGTTCAAAACGATCTGGCCATCGCTGGCGAAGCCCTGAGGCACCTGCACCGCAGGGTACTCGGCATTGACCAGCATGTGCGGCGTGCAATCGTTGTCCACGATCCACTCATACAAGGCTCGCACCAGATACGGACGACTGGAGTTCATCAACGGCTCCTTAAAACCTAACGCATATCGCGTTCAGCGGCGGACAGGCTGGCCTTGAAGGCTTCCCGCGCAAACTGACGCTCCATGTAATCGAGCAGCGGCTTGGCTGGCCGCGGCAGTTCGATACCCAATACCGGCAAACGCCACAGTATGGGCAATAGACAACAATCCACCAGGCTTTGCTCCTCACTCAGGAAACAAGGCTTGTCGGCGAACAACGGCGAAACGCCGGTAAGGCTCTCGCGCAGCTCCTTGCGCGCCTGCACGCGGGCAGGCTCCTTGCTGCGCGGGTCGAGAATCAGGTCCACCAGCGAACACCAGTCACGCTGGATACGGTGGATCAGCAGGCGGCTGTTGGCACGCGCCACCGGGTAGACCGGCAACAGCGGCGGGTGCGGGTAGCGCTCGTCGAGGTATTCCATCACCACGGTCGACTCATACAACGCCAGGTCACGATCAACCAGGGTCGGTACGCTGCCATACGGGTTGGCTTCCAGCAGCTTGGGCGGCTGGCGCCCGGCTTCGACACTGATGATCTCGACGCCGACACCTTTCTCGGCGAGAACGATGCGCACCCGATGAGAATAATGATCAGCGGGGTCGGAGTAGCAGGCTAACCGATTGGTCACGCCCATGGGGGTCCTCCTCGCGTGTTGAACTTATGAAATTACAAATGCAAACGCGCCCTGGGGGCCCTCCATACTGCAGAGGGACCCCAGGGCGCGCGTTAAACTAACAGATTTTACCCTGTGATCAGTGCACGTCCTTCCAGTATTCGCGCTTGAGCAGGTAGGCGAACACGAAGAAGAAGGCCAGGTACAGCAGCACGTAGGTGCCGATGCGCTGGCTCTGCAGCTTGACCGGGTTGGCCGAGTAGGCCAGGAAGGTCACCAGGTTCTTGACCTTCTCGTCGAACTGCTCGTCGGTCAGGGTACCGGATTTCGGCACGATGGTCAGCTGATCGCACGCTTCGTGGGTCAGCGGGGCACCGGTGAGCGGGTCAAACTGCTTCTTGCCCTCGACCACGGTCTGGATCTGCTTGCAACCGACCACCTGACGCCCCTGCAGGCCCACCAGCACGTTTGGCATGCCAACGTTGGGGAAGACCTTGTTGTTCACACCCCAAGGGCGTGACGGGTCCTCGTAGAAGGCCCGCAGGTAGCTGTACAGCCAATCGGTGCCGCGCACCCGCGCCACCAGGGTCAGGTCGGGCGGCGCCGCACCGAACCAGGCCTTGGCGTCGGCCGGCTGCATGCCGATGTTCATGTGGTCGCCGATCTTGGCGCCGGTGAACACCAGCTTCTCGAGCATCAGCTCGTGCGGGATGCCCAGGTCATCGGCGACACGCTCGTAACGCTGGAACTTGGCGCTGTGGCAACCCATGCAATAGTTGGCAAAGGTCCGTGCGCCGTCCTGCATGGCGGCCTTGTCGGTCAGGTCGATGTCGACCTTGTCCAGTTCCACGCCGTGTTCGGCGGCGAAGGTCAGCGAAGGCATCACTGCCAGGAGCAATACTGCAAATAGTTTTTTCATCAGCCAGTCACCCTTTCCGGAACCGGTTTGGTCTTCTCGAGCCTGGTGTAGAACGGCATCAGAATGAAGTAGGCGAAATACAGGAAGGTACATACCTGCGACAGCAAGGTGCGGCCCGGGGTTGGCGCCAGCACGCCGAGCACGCCCAGGATCACGAAGGAGATGCAGAACACCCACAGCCAGGCCTTGCTCATCCAGCCCTTGTAGCGCATCGACTTGACCGGGCTACGGTCCAGCCATGGCAACACGAACAGCACCGCGATCGCAGCACCCATGGCGATCACGCCCAGCAGCTTGTCGGGTACCGCACGCAGGATCGCGTAGAACGGCGTGAAGTACCACACAGGGGCGATGTGCTCCGGGGTCTTGAACGCGTTGGCCTGTTCGAAGTTGGGTTTCTCCAGGAAGTAGCCGCCCATTTCCGGGAAGAAGAACACGATCATGCAGAAGACGAACAGGAACACCACCACGCCGACGATATCCTTGACGGTGTAGTACGGGTGGAACGGGATGCCGTCCAGCGGAATGCCGTTCTCGTCCTTTTTCTTCTTGATGTCCACGCCATCCGGGTTGTTCGAACCCACTTCGTGCAGCGCCAGGATGTGCAGCACCACCAGGCCGAGAATCACGATCGGCAGGGCCACCACGTGCAGGGCGAAGAAGCGGTTCAGGGTAATGCCGGAGATCAGGTAGTCGCCACGGATCCACTGGGTCAGGTCGCCGCCGATGACCGGGATGGCGCCGAACAGCGAGATGATCACCTGGGCACCCCAGTACGACATCTGGCCCCAGGGCAGCAGGTAGCCCATGAAGGCCTCTGCCATCAGCGCCAGGTAGATCAGCATGCCGAACAGCCATACCAGCTCGCGTGGCTTCTGGTACGAGCCGTAGAGCAGGCCACGGAACATGTGCAGGTAGACCACGATGAAGAACGCCGACGCACCCGTGGAGTGCAGGTAGCGCAGGATCCAGCCGTATTCGACGTCACGCATGATGTATTCGACCGAGGCGAACGCCTCTTCGGCCGAAGGGGTGAAGCTCATGGTCAGCCACACGCCGGTCACGATCTGGTTGACCAGGACCAGCAGGGCCAGGGAGCCGAAGAAATAGAAGAAGTTGAAGTTCTTCGGTGCGTAGTACTTGCTCAGGTGATCTTCCCACATCTTGGTGGCGGGGAAGCGGGCGTCAACCCAGTCCATGAACTTACTCATCACGCGTTCTCCTGATCGACGCCGACGACGATGATGTCATCCGACTCGTACGAGTGCGGTGGCACTGGCAGATTGAGCGGCGCTGGCTGGGACTTGTAGACGCGGCCGGCGAGGTCGTAGTGGGAGCCGTGGCATGGGCAGAAATAGCCACCCACCCACTTGGGACCCAGGTCGACAGGCGCCACTTCGGGACGGAAGGTCGGCGAGCAGCCCAGGTGGGTGCACAGGCCGACGAGCACGAGGATTTCCGGCTTGATCGAGCGGTTCGACGGGTCGACGTAGGCCGGCTGCTCCGACGCCTTGGACTCGGGGTCGGAGAGCTCACCGGTGATCTTCTTCAGGTTGCCCAGGATCTCCTCGGTGCGGCGGACGATGAACACGGGTTGGCCGCGCCATTCAGCAATCATCTGCTGGCCGGGCTCCACCTTGGCGATGTTGACCTTGACCGGTGCACCGGCAGCTTTCGCCTTGGCACTGGGAAACCATGACCCTACGAACGGGACCGCAGCCCCCACCGCTCCTGCAGCACCCACCACGGACGTGGCTGCTACCAGGAAGCGACGCCGGCCTGCATTGACGCCGTCATTGCTCATTCAGTCCTCTCCCATCAGCTTTGTGGCCTGTTGCAACAGGCATCTACTAAGTAAATTTCGAACTGCTAAAAATAAATTTCGAACTGCTAAAAATTTGCCGCATGGTAATGAAAAGACCCATCGAAGACAAGGTTATTACCCGGCATAAAGGCTGTATCCCTTATAGCACTTGACCTGCGTCTATGCGGCAAGTTGTCACACAGGGTCGGCAGCCCCTTTTATTCAAGACATAAAAAAAGCCCGGTTCCACCAGGAACCGGGCTTTTTTTGAACGCCGAAGCGAATTAACGCTTGGAGTACTGAGGACGCTTACGTGCTTTACGCAGACCCACTTTCTTACGCTCGACTTCACGAGCGTCACGGGTAACGAAGCCAGCTTTGCGCAGAGCGCCACGCAGGGTTTCGTCGTAGTCCATCAGTGCACGGGTGATACCGTGACGGATAGCGCCCGCTTGACCGCTGACACCACCACCGATGACGGTGACGTAGATGTCGAACTTCTCGGTGGTTTCGGTGAGTTCCAGCGGCTGGCGAACTACCATGCGCGCGGTTTCACGACCGAAGAAGGTCTCGAGGGAGCGGTTGTTGATGGAGATGCTGCCAGTACCCGGACGCAGGAAAACGCGTGCGGTTGCAGTCTTGCGACGGCCAGTGCCGTAATTTTGAGTCGCCGACATAATGAACTATTCCGTTAAATCTTCAGTTCTTGGGGCTGCTGAGCAGTATGAGGGTGTACAGCGCCCGCATAGACTTTCAGCTTACGGTACATGTCGCGACCCAGCGGGTTTTTAGGCAGCATGCCCTTTACCGCGGTCTCGATCACGCGCTCAGGCGCTTTGGCGATCAACTTCTCGAAGTTGATTTCCTTGATGCCGCCCGGGAAACCGGAGTGGGAGTAGTACATTTTGTCCGAAGTCTTGGCACCAGTAACACGTACCTGCTCGGCATTGATCACGACGATGTAGTCGCCGGTGTCAACGTGAGGGGTGTATTCTGGCTTGTGCTTGCCACGCAGACGGCTCGCGATCTCAGTGGCCAGACGACCCAGGGTCTTGCCAGCAGCGTCAACGACGAACCAGTCGCGTTTTACTGTTTCCGGTTTAGCAGTAAAAGTTTTCATTCTTTATAGCCTCAGGGGCCGTCCCGCAATTTTAAGACGGCAGATCTTACTGAATAGTGCGTACTTTGACAAGGTCAAAGGCAGCCGGATACGGACGCTATCGGGGGCTCGGGTCAGCACGTCCAATACTCGGCAAGATTCTTCGGCGGCGGGGCATCACTTCCACTGCTGAGAGAGGTGCAGAATTATCCAGATTGCAGAAAAAATATCAACCTGCTTTTATGCTTCTTTTGCCGTGGAGATCGTCATGGAGTATCGCCAGCTGGGTCGCACCGACCTCAACGTGAGTGCATTGTGCCTGGGCAGCATGACCTGGGGCGAGCAGAACGACCAGGCCGAGGGCTTCGCCCAGATCGAACGGGCCAAGGCGGCCGGGATCAATTTCATCGATACCGCGGAGATGTACCCGGTGCCACCGCGCCCGGAAACCTACTCGGCCACCGAGCAGATCATCGGCAACTGGTTCAGCCAGCGCGGCGATCGCGCCGACTGGATCCTGGCCAGCAAGGTGGCCGGCCCCGGCAACGGCATCAGCCACATTCGCGACGGCCAGCTCAAGCACAACCGCCAGCACATCGTGGCGGCCCTGGACGCCAGCCTCAAGCGCCTGCAGACCGACTGGATCGACCTGTACCAGCTGCACTGGCCCGAGCGCAGCACCAACTTCTTCGGCAAGCTGGGCTACCAGCACCTGCCCCAGGACCACTTCACGCCGCTGGAAGAAACCCTCGAAGTGCTCGACGAGCAGGTCAAGGCAGGCAAGATCCGCCACATCGGCCTGTCCAACGAAACCCCGTGGGGCACCATGAAGTTCCTGCAACTGGCCGAAAGCCGCGGCTGGCCCCGTGCGGTCTCGATCCAGAACCCGTACAACCTGCTCAACCGCAGCTTCGAAGTGGGCCTGGCGGAAATCGCTATCCGCGAGCAGTGCGGCCTGCTGGCCTACTCGCCGCTGGCCTTCGGCATGCTGTCGGGCAAGTACGAGAACGGCGCGCGCCCGGAAAACGGCCGCCTGACCCTGTTCAACCGCTTCTCGCGCTATTCCAACCCGCAGACTGTCGCCGCCTGCAGCCGTTATGTGGCCCTGGCCCGCGAGCACGGCCTGGACCCGGCACAGATGGCCCTGGCCTTCGTGACCCAGCAGCCGTTCGTGACCAGCAACATCATCGGCGCCACCTCGCTGGCACAACTGGACAGCAACCTGGCAAGCGCCAGCCTGAAGCTCGGTGACGAGCTGCTGGCCGCCATCGATGCGATCCACCAGGATCAGCCCAACCCCGCCCCGTAAAGCGCTGCAACGGTTCCCGCAGCCCGCTGCGGGAACCGAGGGTAGACACAATCGCCAAAAAATAAGACGATCCAGCCGGTGATTGACCACTCTACCCTATAAGAATAACGACAATGATGTTTACCCAACCTACCGCATCGCTGCGGCGCGTCAGCATCCTGGCCATCGACAAGGTATTCGCATCGACCCTGATGCAGGCCAAGGATTTCTTCCACCTGGCCAGCCTGCGCTATGGCAAGCAACTGGGCCTGGGCCTGCAACCGATGTTCGAAACCCGCCTCGTGAGCCCCGACGGGCTGCCCGTGCAGAGCTTCAGCGGCGTGCAGCTACCGGTGGACAGCGGCCTCGAGCAGGCCGACGTAATCATCCTGCCGGCGTTCTGGGACGACTTCGATGCCCTGTGCCAGCGCTACCCCCAGGTACTGCCCTGGCTGCGCGAGCAGCATGCCCGAGGCGCGGTGCTGTGCGGCGAGGCCAGCGGCGTGTTCTGGCTGGCCGAGGCCGGCCTGCTCGATGGCAAGGAGGCCACCACCTACTGGCGCTTCTTCGGCCAGTTCGCCGAACGCTTCCCGAAGGTGTCGCTGAACCAGGACAAGCACCTCACCGATGCCGACAACCTCTATTGCGCCGGCGGCGCCACCTCGGCCTGCGACCTGTACATCTACCTGATCGAGCGCTTCTGCGGGGCCAACGTGGCCCAGGCAGTGGCCCGCGACATCCTCTACGAGGTGCAACGCAACTACACCCCGGGGCGCATGGGCTTTGGCGGACAGAAGCTGCACCAGGACCTGATCATCCTGCAGATCCAGCAGTGGCTGGAGGAACACTTCGCCGACAAGTTCCGTTTCGAGGACGTGGCACGCAACCATGGCATGAGCATCCGCAACTTCATGCGCAGGTTCCAGAGTGCGACGGGGGACAAGCCGCTGCATTATCTGCAACGGCTGCGGATCGAGACGGCGAAGGGCTTGCTGTCAGGGACGCGCAAGAGCATCAAGACCATCAGCTACGAGGTGGGCTATGACGACGCCAGCTTTTTTGCGCGATTGTTCAGGCAGCACACGGAGCTGTCGCCTAACCAGTATCGGCAGCAATTCATGCAGGAGGCCTGAGGGCCTATCGCGGGTCACGCCCGCCCCCACAGGTTCGCTGCAAACCTCTGTGGGAGCGGGCGTGAGCCGCGACAGCAGTGACGCGATTTAAGGCTTGTGTGCCCGCGACAGGAACTCGTGGGACTGCATCTCCAGCAAGCGGCTCAGGGTACGCTGGAACTCGAAGCTCAGGCGCCCGCCGGTGTACAGGTCCTTGAGCTCCACTTCAGCCGAGATGATCAGCTTGACGTTGCGGTCGTAGAACTCGTCGACCATGTTGATGAAGCGACGCGCCAGATCGTCGGTGGCCACGCCCATCTGCTCCACGCCACTGAGCAGCACCGCATGGAAGATCTTGCCCAGTTCGATGTAGTCGTTCTGGCTGCGCGGGCCGTCGCACAGTTCGCGGAAGTCGAACCAGGCCACGTCGTCGCAGGTACGCAGCGCACGGATCTCGCGGTTCTCGATCATCAGCACGTCGTTTTCCACCGCCTGGGTGCATTCCGGCGTCAATGCGCGAAAGCTCTTGCGCAGGCTTTCGTGGGCCGCTTCATTCAGCGGGAAGTGGAACAGCTCGGCCTGCTCCAGGTGACGCAGGCGATAGTCCACGCCGCTGTCGACGTTGACGATGTCGGTGTTCTGCTTGATCAGGGCAATTGCCGGCAGGAAGCGCGCACGCTGCAGGCCGTCCTTGTACAGGCCGTCCGGCACGATGTTGGAGGTGGCCACCAGGGTCACGCCGTTCTTGAACAGCTCCTCCATCAGGGTGCCAAGGATCATCGCGTCGGTGATATCGGACACGAAGAACTCGTCGAAGCAGATCACCCGCGCCTCGTCGGAGAACCGCTTGGCAATGATGGTCAGCGGGTTCTTCTCGCCCTTGAGGGTCTTCATTTCCTCGTGCACGCGCTTCATGAAGCGGTGGAAGTGCGTACGCACCTTCTGCGGGAAAGGCAGCGCCTCATAGAACGTATCGACCAGGTAGGTCTTGCCGCGCCCTACCCCACCCCAGAAATACAGGCCCTTGACGGGCGCCTGCTCTTTCCTGCCGAACAGCTTGCCGAACACACCCGGCTTGCTGTTGTGCGCCGCGACCAGGTCGTCGTACAGGCGCTGCAAGTGACGCACCGCTGTTTCCTGCGCCGCGTCATGGAAGAATTCGGGACGTTTCAGATCTGCTTGATATCGTTCTAGGGGCGTCATAATTCGTTAGCAAGGCAACAAAAGCGGGCCGTCACTGTAGCGACGGCCCCGGGTAATGGCAATCAGACTTGCGATTGACGGTCAGTCCTGCTGGGGCTGCAAGGCAGCGCGCAGGCTCTCGATGGCGGCATCGCGCGCCGTGGCATCGGCGAACTGCGGGCCGTCGGCCACGCACTCGCCTTCCAGCCACAGGCTGAAGCCCAGGCCTTCGTCACGTACATCCAGCGGCTGGCCCAGTTGCAACTGCTTGCTCACCGCGCCGGCCGCCTTGCCATCGGCAAAGCTGCGCGACAGCAGCAACTGCTCGCCGTCGGCTGCCAGCAGGCGGAAGCGGAAGCTGCCGTCCTCTTCACGGAAGCTCACGAAGCGTGCCGCCTTGACCGCCTTCTTCCTGGTTTCACCGCTGACCTGAACCGTGCTGCGGAACGAGCGCAGGCCCACTGCTTCGCGCAGTTGCTCAAGAAACGGCGTGGCGATCCTGCGGGCCTTCTGCGCGCCGGCCAGAAGAATGTCCTCCAGGTCCGCCGGGCGGGAAATCAGCTGGTGGTAATGCTCGCGCGGCGCGCTCAACTGGCCGTCGACCAGCTGGAACAGGCGCTGCTTGGCTTCGCCCCAACCCAGCCCCTGCAGCAGCTCGCTGCGGAAGGCTTCGGCTTGCTCGGCGGTGGCAAAGGCCTGGAACAGGGTGAACAGGTGCGAGTTGTCCGGGTCCTTGGCCTCGCCCGGCGCGCGCGAGTCGGTGACGATGCGCGAGATCGCGTCCTTCATCTCCTTGGCACTGGTGAACAGCGGGATGGTGTTGTCGTAGCTCTTGGACATCTTGCGACCGTCCAGGCCCGGCAAGGTGGCCACGCTTTCCTCGATCAGCGCCTCGGGCATGGCGAAGAAGTCCTTGCCCTGGCCGAACAGGTGGTTGAAGCGCTGCCCGATATCACGGGCCATTTCCACGTGCTGGATCTGGTCGCGCCCCACCGGCACCTTGTTGGCATTGAACATCAGGATGTCCGCCGCCATCAGCACCGGATAGCTGTACAGGCCCATGCTCACGCCCGCATCCGGGTCTTCGCCGCTTTCCAGGTTCTTGTCCACCGAGGCCTTGTAGGCATGCGCGCGATTGAGCAGGCCCTTGGCCGCCACGCAGGTCAGCAGCCAGGTCAGCTCGGGGATCTCGGGAATGTCGGACTGGCGGTAGAAGGTCACGCGTTCCGGGTCCAGGCCGCCGGCCAGCCAGGTGGCGGCGATTTCCAGGCGCGAGCGCTGGATGCGCTGCGGGTCGTCGCACTTGATCAGCGCATGGTAGTCGGCCAGGAAGTAGAACGAGTCGACGCCCGGCTGCTGGCTGGCGAGGACCGCCGGGCGGATGGCACCGGCATAGTTGCCAAGGTGCGGCGTGCCCGTGGTGGTGATACCGGTAAGGATACGAGTGGTCATGGGTAATCGCTTATCAGGCTTGTATCAGTTCGAAAGGCGTGGCAACACCAGATCCTTGAGGTCGGTCAGCTTGCCGTGAAAAAAGTGACCGCATTCTGCCACTTTCAGCAGCTCATGGGGGCGCGCCAGTGCATCGGACCAGGCGTAGACGATCTGCGGATCGATCACCTCGTCGGTTTCGGGCTGGATCACGCTCAAGGCACCTGCCTGCGGCAGGCCGTCGGTACCGCCAAGGCGCATCACCGCCGGGGCTACCATGAACAGGTGCTTGAGCGTGACGCCCTGGGCTTCGAGCCGGCCGCCGAGGCTGGCCGCGACGAAGCCGCCGAAGGAGAAGCCCATCAGCGTCAAAGGTAATTCGGGATGTTTTTCGCGCAGCCAGGCTGCAGCGGCCTGTGCATCGTCGACTTCGCCGCTGCCCATGTCATGGCTGCCAGCGCTCTGGCCTACACCGCGGTAGTTGAAGCGCAGGGTGATGTAGCCGGCATCGCGTGCGGTGCGCTGCAGCATCGACACCACCTTGTTGGTCATGGTGCCGCCCTGCACGGGGTTGGGGTGGCACAGCAGGACGATGCCGCGCGGGTCTGCCACGTCCAGGTACAGGGCTTCCAGCTGGCCAACCGGGCCATCGATGAATACGGGGGTTTCGCGGATAAGCAAGGGTGAACTCCGTGACCTCTGGAGGGGTCGACTCGTCTAGCTGATGATTCTGTCTGAGATATTTGCGATCGCTCGCGGTATACAGCGCAGGTCCGAGCCGTTAACGTAAAGCAAAGCCGTTTATAGAGGAAGGACTCGTGGAACTCTCGCTCTTAGTTTGGTTGTTGCCGACCCTGGCCCTGGTAGTGGGTGTAGTCGTTGGTTTCCTGGTCGCCCGCCTCTTGCCCAATGCCGCCCCGAGCAGCACCCAGCGGCAGCTGGACGATATCCAGGAACGTTTTGACAGTTATCAGAGTGAAGTGGTGACCCATTTCAACAGCACCGCGGCGCTGGTCAAGAAGCTGACCCAGAGCTACCAGGAAGTGCAGGACCACCTGGCCGAAGGCGCCAACCGTCTGGCCCTGGACGAACAGACCCGTCAGCGCCTGCTGGCCGCACTGCACTCCGAGGCGCAGGGCCCGCGTGACCGTCTGACCCCGCCCAAGGACACCGAAGTGCCACGCGACTACGCGCCCAAGGCACCGAACACCCCGGGCATGCTGGATGAGCATTACGGGCTCAAGCGCTGATCGCAGCGGCCCCGTCACTGGCATGGCGCGCTCCTGCTGGAGCCGGCCTTGCCGGCGAATGCCACACCCAACCATCCGACACAAAGAAAAAAGGGGCCGATCACCGGCCCCTTTTTTCATCCCCTCACATCAACGATACCAGGGCCCCGCCGCATCCAGCGCCGGATACCTGGCCCGTGCCTGCGCCATCACATCGACCTCCAGCAGCCCGTCATCCACCAGCGCCTGCAAGCTGGCCAGCACCACACTGAAGCGGTCCACCTCGAAGAACTGGCGCAACCGCTGGCGCGTATCGCTGCGCCCGAAGCCGTCGGTGCCCAGCGTCACGTACGGCGCCGGCACGTACTCGGCAATCAGTTGTGGCCAGGCACGAACATAATCGGTCGCGGCAATCACCGGCGCATCCCCCACCAGGCATTGCGCCAGATGGCTGCTGCCGCCCAGCCCCAGACGCTGCCCGCGCTGCACATCCCGTGCATCACGCGCCAGTTCGCTGAAGCTGGTCACACTGAACACCTCGCTGGCGATGCCCCAGTCCGCCGCCAGCAGCTCGCTCGCGGCGATCACCTCGCGCAGGATCGCCCCGGAGCCCAGCAGGCGAACCCGCCCCAGTGCATGCTCCACCGGCTGTTCGGCAAACCGGTACATCCCGCGCAACACTGCCGCATGTGCTTCAGGTGGCAGGGAGGGGTGTGGATAACTTTCATTCATCACCGCCACATAGTGAAACTCGTCGCACTGCTCCACCAGCATGCGCCGCGCCGCGTGTTCCAGAATCACCGCCAGTTCGCCGGCAAAGCACGGCTCCCAGGCGCGGCAGTTGGGCACCATGGCCGCCATCACCAGGCTCGAGCCATCCTGGTGCTGCAAGCCTTCGCCGCCCAGGGTGGTGCGCCCTGCCGTGGCCCCCAGCAGCAGACCACGTGCACGCTGGTCGGCCGCCGCCCATATCAGGTCGCCGACCCGCTGGAAGCCGAACATCGAGTAATAGATGTACACCGGCAACATCGGCTCGCCATGCACCGCATAGGAGGTGGCCGCCGCTACCCAGGACGACAGGGCCCCGGCCTCGGTGATGCCCTCCTCCAGCAACTGACCATCGCGCGACTCCCTGTAGGAAAGCAGCGAACTGGCATCTTCGGGTTCGTAGCGCTGCCCATGGGGCGAGTAGATGCCGATCTGCCGGAACAGGCTGGCCATGCCGAAGGTGCGCGCTTCATCGGCGACAATCGGCACCACCCGCGGCCCCAGTTCCGGGGCCTTGAGCCAGGCACCGAGCATGCGCACCGCAGCCATGGTGGTGGACATCTCCTTGCCCTCGGCGTGCAGCGCAAAACCGCCCATCACCTCCAGCGCCGGTACCGGCAGCGTGCGCGCCTGGGGCCGCCGCGACGGCAGGCTGCCGCCCAGGGCATTGCGCCGCTCGCGCAGGTAGCGCATCTCCCGGCTGTTTTCGTCCGGCCGGTAGAACTGCAACTGCTCCACCTGCGCATCGCTCAAGGGCAGGTGGAAGCGGTCACGGAAGGCCAGCAGCGCCTGCACGTCGAGCTTCTTGGCCTGGTGCGCGGTCATGCGCGACTCGCCGGCCGCACTCATGCCGTAGCCCTTCTTGGTCTTGGCCAGGATCACCGTCGGCCGGCCCTTGCACGCCTTGGCGGCGGCAAAGGCGGCATACAGCTTGCGAAAATCATGGCCACCGCGCTTGAGCGCGTTGATCTCGGCCGAGCTCATGTGCTCGACCAGGCGCTGCAAGGCCGGGTGCTGGTTGAAGAAGTGTTCGAGGTTGTAGGCGCCGTCATTGGCCCCCAGGGTCTGGAACTGGCCGTCGGGGGTTGCCGCCAGCTGGCGCAGCAGCACGTGCTCGCTGTCGCGGGCAAACAGCGCATCCCATTCCGAGCCCCACAACACCTTGATCACGTTCCAGCCGGCGCCGCTGAACAGCGACTCCAGCTCCTGGATGATCTGGCCATTGCCACGCACCGGACCATCCAGGCGCTGCAGGTTGCAGTTGACGATGAAGGTCAGGTTGTCGAGTTGCTCACGGGCCGCCAGCGTCAGCCCGGCGATGGATTCGGGCTCGTCCATCTCGCCATCGCCGAACACGCCCCACACATGGCGCTGGGCGGTATCGGCCAGGCCGCGGTGCTGCAGGTAGCGCATGAAGCGCGCCTGGTACACGGCGTTTAGCGGACCGATGCCCATCGACCCGGTGGGAAACTGCCAGAAGTCGGGCATCAGCCACGGGTGCGGGTAGGAGCACAGGCCATCGCCTGCGACCTCCTGCCGATAGCTGGCCAGCTGAGCCTCGCTCAGGCGCCCTTCAAGAAAGGCCCGGGCATAGATGCCGGGCGCCGAGTGTGGCTGGAAGAACACCAGGTCGGCCGTGCGCTGCTCGCCGCCCTCCTCGCCGCGAAAAAAATGCTGAAACCCCACCTCGAAGATCTCTGCGGCCGAAGCGTAACTGGCGATGTGCCCGCCCAGGTCACCGTAGGCATGGTTGGCACGCACCACCATCGCCAGGGCATTCCAGCGCAGGATGCTGGTGATGCGCTCGTCCAGTTCCAGGTCGCCCGGGTAGGCGCCCTGATGTTCGAGCGACAGGGTGTTGCGGTACGCCGAGTACGGCTGGGCACCACGCTCCAGGCCCAGTTCGCGGGCATGCGCCTCCAACTGTTCGAGCAGAAACCGCGCGCGGGCCGGGCCGCAGTGCGCCAGGGTCGACTCCAGCGCCTCCAACCACTCTGCAGTTTCGCCAGGGTCGCTGTCACCGGGCACGCCGTCGCCAGGCACAAGGTTCATCATTGCCACCATTGCATTGACCTCATCCGTGACGGGTTCAGGCACTCGCCTTGAGTGCCTGTTGCACATCGGCCAGCAGGTCGTCGATGTCTTCCAGCCCCACCGACAACCGCACCAGCCCCTCGGAGATGCCGTAATGCGCACGCTCCTCTGGGGTATAGCTGGAATGAGTCATGCTTGCCGGGTGCTGCGCCAGCGACTCGGCATCGCCCAGGCTCACCGCGCGGCTGAACAGTTGCAGGGCGTTCATGAACCGCCGCCCGGCACCGATGCCGCCCTTGAGTTCGAAGGCGATCATGCCGCCCGGCTGGCTCATCTGCTGGCGGGCCAGGGTGTACTGCGGGAAGCTCGCCAGGCCCGGGTAATGGATCAGCTCCACCTGCGGCTGCCCGGCGAGGAACTCGGCCAGCACCTGAGCGTTGGCGCAGTGGCGGTCCATGCGCAGGTTGAGGGTCTTGATGCCGCGCATCAGCAGTGCGGCGTCATGGGGCGAGAGCACCGCACCGGTCATGTCCTTGAGGCCCTGCAGACGTATACGGTCCACCAGTGCCTGGCTGCCCACCACAATGCCAGCAGTGATGTCGCCATGGCCGCTCAGGTACTTGGTGGCCGAATGCACCACCAGGTCGGCGCCCAGCTCCAGTGGCCGTTGCAGGTACGGCGTGCAGTAGGTGTTGTCGACCACCACGGTCGCGCCGTGCTTGCGTGCAATCTTCGCCACGCCGGCGATATCGGCCATGTGCATGTTGGGGTTGGCCGGCGATTCGAAATAGATCACCCGGGTGGCCGGCGTCATGGCCGCCTCCAATGCCTGCAGGTCGGCCATGTCCACATGACGCAGCTTGACCCCGAACTCGCCGATGCCGTGGTGCAGGAACGCAAAGGTGCAGCCGTACAGGGTGTTGCCCAGCAGCACCTCGTCACCGGGGCGCAGGAGCGTCCATAGCGTGGACGTGATCGCCCCCATGCCCGAGGCCAGCGCCAGCCCGGCCTCGCCGCCTTCCAGCGAGGCCATGCGTGCTTCCAGCAGGTTGAGGGTGGGGTTGGAGATGCGGCTGTAGAAATGCCCGGCCTGCTCACCGGCAAAGCACGCAGCGCCGTATTCCACGGTGGGGAAGGTGAACGTCGCGGTCTGGTAGACCGGTGGCACCAGTGCGCCGCCGTGGTCCTGGGGGTCGTAGCCATGGTGAATGGCGCGGGTGGCAAATCCTGGGAGCTTGTTGGAGCCGTGCATGGCAACCGCCTCTTGTGGTTTGTTATAAGCTTATTCCACAGACCGGCTTAAATTTTTCCAAATACGCCTACGAAAAACGCCGTTCACTGACATAAAAACAACAAGAACAGGCTATGGAGGGCAAGACATGCCTAGCGCCATCGACCGTACCGACCGCGCACTGCTGGCCGCGCTGCAAGACAACGCCCGACTGACCGTGGCCGAGCTCGCCGACAGCGTCGCCCTGACCACTTCGCCGTGCTGGCGGCGGGTCAAGCTGCTGGAGGAGTCGGGCTACATCACCGGCTATCAGGCCATCCTGTCACCCAAGGCACTGGGCTTCGGAGTGACCGCCTTCGTCAGCATCATGATGGATTCGCACAGCAAGGAGATGGCCCGGGCATTCGAGCAGCGGCTGATGGATATCCCCGAAATCGTGGCGTGCCACAACATCTCCGGGCGCTATGACTTCCTGCTGGAGATTCTGGCGCGGGATCTGGAGTCGTTCGGCGAGTTCACCCGCGAGGTACTGCAGCGGCTGCCGGGGGTGAAGGAGATCTATTCGAGCTTCTCGTTCAAGGCGGTGAAGGAGAAGCGGGTGATTCCGGTGGCACAGAAGCATATTTGAAGCGGCGTGTCCGCTGGGCACTTCCCCGGCAAGGCCTGCTCCTGCATGGCCTTGCGCTCACCGTAGGAGCCGGTCTTGCCGGCGAAGCGGCCAGCCGCCACAAAAAAGCCCGCGATGGCCTTCACCATCGCGGGCTTTTCATTCAGCAGCAGCGCTTAGATCGCGCCACGCTTGCGCAGCAGTTCCAGTACCTGCTTGACGCCCTCTTCCACGCCAACGCTCTGGGTGTCGATCACCAGGTCCGCATCCTGCGGCACGTCATACGGGAAGCTCTCGCCCGGGATGTTGTCGCCACCGGCCGCGTACAGCCCCTGCGGATCACGCTCACGGCACACCAACGGCGAAGCCTGGACGTAAACGGTCAGCAAGCGCTCCTTGCCGATCAGCGCCTTGGCCTGTTCACGGCCTTCGGCATCCGGTGCCACGAACGCGGCCAGGGTCAGCAAGCCCGCTTCGTTGAACTGACGCGCCACATGCGCAGCACGACGCCAGTTCTCGGTACGCCCGGCACGGTCCTGCGGCAGGCCTTTGTTCAGGTCATGGCGCAGGTTCTGCCCATCGAGCACGTACACCGCACGGCCCATGTCGAACAGCTTGCGCTCAACGGCATACGCCAGGGTGCTCTTGCCCGCGCCCGACAGGCCGCTGAACAGCACGGTGGCCGGCTGCTGGCCGAAGCGCAAGGCACGCTCCTCGGTGGTCACGTGGGCCTGCCTGCCATGCTGGCCGGTGCTGCCGTGAGGCAGTACCGGTGGCGCGATGATCATGCCCGCGCCCACGGTGCCGTTGGTCAGGCGGTCGATGATGATGAACGCGCCGGTGGTGCGGTTGCTGTCGTAGCCGTCCAGCGCGATCGGAGCATCCAGGCTCACCTTGACCTTGCCGATCTCGTTGAGCTGCAACGCACTCGCAGCACCCTGTTCCAGGGTGTTCACATCGACCTTGTGGGCGATGCTGGCAATCGAGCCCGGCACGTAGCTGGTGGCGCGCTTGATGTCGTATTTCTTGCCCGGCAGCATCGGCTCTTCGGCCATCCACACCAGCATGGCGTCGAACTGGTCGGTCACCGGCGGGACGTTGTCGGCATGCACCAGCAGGTCGCCACGGGAGATGTCGATCTCGTCTTCCATGGTCAGGGTCACGGCCTGGCCCGGGCCGGCCTGCTCCAGCTCACCTTCGTAGGTGACGATGGACTTCACGCGGCTGCTCTTGCCCGACGGCAGCACCACGATCTCGTCGCCCTTGTGTACCACGCCGCTGGCCAGGGTGCCGGCAAAGCCACGGAAGTTCAGGTTGGGACGGTTGACGTACTGCACCGGAAAACGCAGGTCGGTGAAGTTGCGGTCGGCCGCCACTTCCACGGTTTCGAGGATTTCCATCAGCGCAGGGCCGGTGTACCACGGCGAACGCTCGCTGCGGTTGACCACGTTGTCGCCCTTGAGCGCCGACATCGGCACGAAGTGCAGGCTGCTGGGTGTCATGTTGATGGCTTCGGCAAACTTCAGGTAGTCGGCCTTGATGCCTTCGAACACGTCCTGGTCGAAGCCCTTGAGGTCCATCTTGTTCACGGCCACGACGATGTGCTTGATGCCCAGCAGCGAAGCGATGTAGCTGTGCCGGCGGGTCTGGGTCTGCACGCCGTAGCGCGCGTCCACCAGGATGATCGCCAGGTCGCAGGTGGACGCACCGGTGGCCATGTTGCGGGTGTACTGCTCGTGGCCCGGGGTATCGGCGATGATGAACTTGCGCTTGGCCGTGGAGAAATAGCGGTAGGCCACATCGATGGTGATGCCCTGCTCGCGCTCGGCCTGCAGGCCGTCGACCAGCAATGCCAGGTCGATGTCGTCACCGGTGGTGCCGACTTTCTTCGAATCGCGGGTAATGGCTTCCAGATGGTCTTCGTAGATCATCTTGGAGTCGTGCAGCAGGCGCCCGATCAGGGTGCTCTTGCCGTCGTCGACGTTACCGCAGGTCAAGAAGCGCAGCAGTTCCTTGCGTTCGTGCTGGGCCAGGTAGGCGAGGATGTCCTCGCTGATCAATTCGGATTGGTGCGACATGGTCTGACCCTAACTTAGAAATAGCCCTGACGTTTCTTGTCTTCCATGGAACCTGCGCCATCGTGGTCGATGACGCGGCCCTGGCGCTCGGAAGTGCGCGTCAGGAGCATTTCCTGAATGATGTCGGTCAGGCTCTCGGCCTCCGACTCCACCGCGCCCGTCAACGGGTAGCAGCCAAGGGTACGGAAACGCACTTTCTTCTTGACGATGCGAGCCTTCTCTTCATCCGAGAGGTGCTCCAGGATGCGCTCGTCATCGATCATGATCAGGGTGCCGTTCTTCTCGATCACTTCGCGCTCGGCTGCAAAGTACAGCGGCACGATCGGGATGCCTTCGAGGTAGATGTACTGCCAGATATCCAGCTCGGTCCAGTTCGACAGCGGGAACACGCGAATCGACTCGCCCTTGTTGACCTTGCCGTTGTACACGTTCCACAGCTCTGGGCGCTGGTTCTTCGGGTCCCAGCGGTGCTTGCTGTCACGGAACGAGTACACGCGCTCCTTGGCCCGCGACTTCTCTTCGTCGCGCCGCGCGCCACCGAAGGCGGCGTCGAAGCCGTGCTTGTCGAGCGCCTGCTTGAGGCCCTCGGTCTTCATGATGTCGGTGTGCTTGGCACTGCCGTGGGTGAACGGATTGATGCCCTGGGCAACGCCATCGGGGTTGACGTGGGTGATCAGCTCCAGGCCCATTTCCTCGACCATCTTGTCGCGGAAGCTGTACATCTCCTGGAATTTCCACTGGGTGTCGACGTGCATCACCGGAAACGGCAGCTTGCCCGGGAAGAAGGCCTTGCGTGCCAGGTGCAGCATCACGGCCGAATCCTTGCCGATCGAGTACAGCATCACCGGGTTGTCGAACTCGGCGGCCACCTCACGAATGATGTGGATGCTCTCCGCCTCCAACTGTTTCAAATGCGTCAGCTTGTCGACCATGGCTACTCACGGAAAATCAATCTTATGGACGGCCAGCGGGCCGTGTTCGAGCGGGCCACTTTATCACAGCACCCGATTCTATTTAGGCAGGCTACTAGAACGAAACAGTATAAGAATATGCCTTGGCGTTTTAGCCTCAGATCGGGTTCGGGCAGTCGATGAACAGGTGTTCCAGAGCGAATCGACGTGCCAGGTAATCGCCCAGCGCCTGCACCCCGTAACGCTCGGTGGCGTGGTGGCCGGCGGCGATGAAGCTGATGCCGTTCTCGCGAGCACTGTGGAAAGTCTGTTCCGACGCCTCGCCGCTCAGGTACAGGTCGACCCCTGCGGCAATCGCCTGGTCGATGTAGCCCTGGCCGCCGCCGGTGCACCAGCCCACCCGGCGAATGACCTCGTCGCCTTCGATCAGCAGCGGCTCGCGGCCCATCACGTCGCTGACCTTGCGCGCGAAATCCCGCGCCGACATCGGTTCGGCCAGCGAGCCCACCAGGCCCACCACCCGCGGGTTGGCCGGGTCCAGCGGGCCCTCGACGGTGATGTCCAGCTGGCGCGCCAGCTGCACGTTGTTGCCCACCTCGGGGTGCAGGTCCAGCGGCAGATGGTAGGCCAGCAGGCTCAGGTCGTGTTTGAGCAGGGTCTTGAGGCGGCGCTGCTTCATGCCGGTGATGCAGGGGTTCTCACCCTTCCAGAAGTAGCCGTGGTGCACCAGCACCAGGTCGGCGCCCGCCTCGACCGCAGCGTCCAGCAATGCCTGGCTGGCGGTGACGCCGGTGACGATGCGCGACACCTGCGGGTTGCCCTCGACCTGCAGGCCGTTGGGGCAGTAGTCCTGGATTTTTGCGCTGCCAAGGTAGCGATCGGCTTCCTCGACCAGGGTGCTCAGGGCAACAGCCATGCAAAGACTCCTCAATTCAGCGGTTCAGCGTGGCACAAGGCCTCGTATAATGGCCGCCATTATGAGCCGTCGACCGTTTTTGGGGAAACCGACGGCAACTGCCCGGGGGCGCGGCGCCATGACCGTCATGGCTCGACGTGATTTAGCAGTTCCTGCACGGGCCTTGCCGCAGTATGATCGCGCGCGTTCATCTACTCCCCACTGCGGCATCGGCTCTGGCCACCTCCCAGGATCCATCTCATGTTCAAGGCTCTGCGTTACTTTGCCTGGCCACTGGTCACCGGCGTACTGATCGCCCTGCTGGTCATCCAGCAATTTCCCCAATGGGTCGGCCTGCCCAGCCAGGACGTCAACCTGCAGCAGGCGCCGCAGACCACGCGGCTGATGCAGGGCCCCGTGTCGTATGCCGATGCGGTGAGCAATGCGGCCCCCGCAGTGGCCAACCTGTACACCACCAAGGTGGTCAACAAGACCGCGCACCCGCTGTTCGAAGACCCACAGTTCCGCCGCTTCTTCGGTGACAACCTGCCCAAGCAGCGGCGCTGGGAATCGAGCCTGGGCTCGGCGGTGATCATGAGCCCGGAGGGCTACCTGCTGACCAACAACCACGTGACCTCCGGCGCCGACCAGATCGTGGTGGCGCTCAAGGACGGCCGCGAGACCCTGGCACGGGTGATAGGCAGCGACCCGGAAACCGACCTGGCCGTGCTCAAGATCGACCTCAAGAACCTGCCCTCGATCACCATCGGGCGCTCGGACAACATCCACATCGGTGATGTGGCGCTGGCCATCGGCAACCCGTTCGGCGTCGGCCAGACCGTGACCATGGGCATCATCAGCGCCACCGGGCGCAACCAGCTGGGCCTGAACAACTACGAAGACTTCATCCAGACCGACGCGGCCATCAACCCGGGCAACTCCGGTGGCGCGCTGGTGGATGCCAATGGCAACCTGACCGGCATCAACACCGCGATCTTCTCCAAGTCCGGCGGCTCGCAGGGCATCGGCTTCGCCATCCCCACCAAGCTGGCGCTGGAGGTGATGAAGTCGATCATCGAGCATGGCCAGGTGATTCGCGGCTGGCTGGGCATCGAGGTGCAACCGCTGAGCCAGGAGCTGGCCGAGTCGTTCGGCATGCAGGGCCGGCCAGGCATCGTGGTGGCGGGCATCTTCCGCGACGGGCCGGCGCAGAAGGCCGGCCTGCAGCTGGGTGACGTGATTCTGAGCATCAATGGCGAACCGGCCGGCGATGGTCGGCGCTCGATGAACCAGGTGGCGCGGATCAAGCCCAACGACAAGGTGGCCATCGAAGTGGTGCGCAACGGCAAGCCGCTGAAGCTGATCGCCGAGATCGGCCTGCGTCCACCGCCTGCACCCGCGCCCAAGGAAGAGGACTGACCCCTGGCCGCGCCGGCCTGACGCCGCATCGGCGCAGCACCGGGGTGCGGCGGGTGATTGGCACAACCGACTGTTCTGTGACAGCCTTGCACGCAACGCCAGCGATGCCTTTCTTCAAGCACGCACCCCGGCCTGCGTGCACTTTTTCGGAGCAGTCATGACCAATCCCCTGATTCTCGAACCCCAGAAAACCGCCGACGCCTGTGTCATCTGGCTGCATGGCCTGGGCGCCGACCGCTACGACTTCATGCCGGTGGCCGAAGCCCTGCAGGAAGTGCTGCTGAGCACGCGCTTCGTGATGCCGCAGGCACCCACCCAGCCGGTCACCATCAACAATGGCTACGCCATGCCCAGCTGGTACGACATCAAGGCGCTGACGCCGGGTGCACGCGCCATCGACGAAGCGCAACTCGACGCCTCGGCACAGGCGGTCATCGACCTGATCAAGCAGGAACAGGCCAAGGGCGTCGCCCTGTCGCGCATCATCCTGGCCGGCTTCTCCCAGGGCGGTGCAGTGGTTCTGCACACCGCCTATGTAAAGTGGCAGGAGACGCTGGGCGGGGTAATGGCCCTTTCCACCTACGCCCCGACCTTCACCGACAGCACCGTGCTCAGCGCCAGCCAGCAGCGCATTCCGGCGCTGTGCCTGCACGGCGTGTACGACCCGGTGGTCATCCCGTCCATGGGGCGTGCCGCCTTCGAGTACCTGAACAGCTGGGGCGTCACCGTGCAGTGGAAGGAATACCCGATGGAACACGCCGTGCTGCCCGAGGAAATCCAGGACATCGGCGCCTGGCTGATCGAGCGTCTGCGCTAAAAAACGCCTTGCCTGTAGTTGTCGGAGCAATCCACTACGCCGCGCCCGAATCTTGCATTACACTGGCCGGCGTACATTCCTTAACCAATTGATGAGATGACCGTGCTCAAAGCACTCAAGAAGATGTTCGGAAAGAGCGAGGTTGAGCAACTCGCCACCGAAAGCGTTGCTACCGTGCAGCCGCCCGCAGCACCCAAGGCCCCGGCTCCCGCCGCGCCGCTCAAGGCTCAGACCGAAGCCGCCGCGCCAGCGCGCGCCGAAAAGCCGGTGGAAAAACCCCTGGAGCAACCGGCGAGCAAACCGGTCGAGGCCAAGCCGCGCCGCGAGCGCAAGCCAAAACCCCAGGCCAGCACCTGGAAACTGGAAGACTTTGTGGTGGAACCGCAAGAGGGCAAGACCCGCTTCCACGACTTCAAGCTCTCGCCCGAGCTGATGCATGCCATCCACGACCTGGGCTTCCCGTACTGCACGCCGATCCAGGCCGAAGTACTGGGCTTCACCCTGCGTGGCAAGGATGCGATCGGCCGGGCCCAGACCGGCACCGGCAAGACCGCCGCGTTCCTGATCTCGATCATCAGCCAGCTGCAACAGACCCCGCCGCCCAAAGAGCGCTACATGGGCGAGCCGCGGGCGCTGATCATTGCCCCTACCCGCGAACTGGTGGTGCAGATCGCCAAGGACGCCGCCGAGCTGACCAAGTACACCGGCCTGAACGTGATGACGTTCGTCGGTGGCATGGACTTCGACAAGCAGCTCAAGGCCCTTGAGGCACGCCACTGCGACATCCTGGTGGCCACCCCGGGTCGCCTGCTGGACTTCAACCAGCGCGGCGAAGCGCACCTGGACATGGTCGAGGTGCTGGTGCTGGACGAAGCCGACCGCATGCTCGACATGGGCTTCATCCCGCAGGTTCGCCAGATCATCCGCCAGACCCCGCCCAAGAGCGAGCGCCAGACGCTGCTGTTCTCGGCCACCTTCACCGAAGACGTGATGAACCTGGCGCAACAGTGGACCACCGACCCGGCCATCGTCGAGATCGAGCCGGAGAACGTTGCCAGCGAAACCGTCGAGCAGCATGTGTATGCGGTAGCCGGTGCCGACAAGTACAAGCTGCTGTACAACCTGGTGACCGAGAACAAGTGGGAGCGGGTCATCGTGTTCGCCAACCGCAAGGACGAGGTGCGCCGTATCGAAGAGCGCCTGGTGCGTGACGGCGTGAATGCCGCGCAATTGTCGGGCGATGTGCCGCAGCACAAGCGCATCAAGACCCTGGAGAATTTCCGCGAAGGCCGGGTCACCGTGCTGGTGGCCACCGATGTGGCCGGTCGCGGGATCCACATCGACGGCATCAGCCACGTGATCAACTTCACCCTGCCCGAAGACCCGGACGACTACGTGCACCGTATCGGCCGTACCGGCCGTGCGGGTACCAGTGGCGTGTCGATCAGCTTCGCCGGTGAGGATGATTCGTACCAGTTGCCGGGTATCGAGGCATTGCTGGGGCGCAAGATCAGTTGCGAGACCCCGCCGACCGAGCTGCTCAAGCCGGTGGCGCGCAAGCATCACTGAGTCGATTGATGGACAGAAAACGCAGCCCTCGCCGGCTGCGTTTTTTTTTGCGCTGACCGGGCTGGCTCATCGCGGGTCAAGCCCGCTCCCACAGCGACCACAGTAATGATTGTGGGGGCGGGCTCGACCCGCGATAGGGTTGGCGCAATTAAACTATTTGTCCATAATAGACAAAATAGTTCAAACGGAGCGCCGCATGTCTACCCCACGCGTGATCGACCAGCCCCTGGCCCGCCAACTGCTCGCGCAGGTGGACGTGCCGCAGATCCTGCGCAAGCTGTTCCGTGACCTGGCCGCCGGCCAGGCCGTGCAGCCGCCGCAACAGCTGGTGGAGTTCCCGGCCGGCAGGGGCGACTTCATCAACTATGGCGGGGTGCTCGCCGAAGACCGCGTCTACGGCGTCAAGACCTCGCCCTACATCGTGCGCGAAGGCGCGCCGCTGATCACCGCCTGGACATTGCTGATGTCCATGGACAGCGGCCAGCCACTGCTATTGTGCGACGCCGGTGAACTGACCACCGCACGCACCGCTGCCACCACCGCCGTCGCGGTCGACGCCCTGGCCCCCACCAGCGCCAGGCGCCTGACCGTGATTGGCAGCGGCCCCATCGCCCAGGCCCACCTGCACTATGTACGCGGCGTGCGCGACTGGCAGGACATCCGCCTGCACTCGCCAGGCCTCAAGGATAAAAGCGCCGAGCAGCGCGAAGCCCTCGGTGCACTCGACCCGCGCCTGAGCCTGGTGGACGACCTGCAATCAGCACTGCACGACGCCGACGTGATCATGCTGTGCACCTCGTCGGCAAAGCCTGTGATCGACCCGCGCCAGCTGAGCAAGCCGGCCCTGATCACCTCGATCAGCACCAACGCGGTACGCGCCCACGAAGTGCCGCCCGAGTGCCTGACCGACATGGACGTGTACTGCGACTACCGCCTGACCACCCCCGGCTCGGCCGGCGAGATGCGCATCGCCAGCGAGCAGCACGGCTGGCAGGCCGACGCCATCATCGGCGACCTGGCCCAGTTGCTCAGCGAGCAGGCGCCGCGCCCGACCTACCAGCGCCATGCCTTCTTCCGCTCCATCGGCCTGGGCCTGGAAGACATCGCCCTGGCCAACGCCCTGTACCGCCTGCACGGGTGACGCCCGCCCGCGTTTGCGGCACACTCCCAGCGCCCTTCGCCTAGGGCGCTGACACCGCCTGGAGCCCGCCTGCATGCCGATACCGCCCCACGACCCCGCCCTGAGCAACTTTCGCGCGATTGCCGACGCCATCGCCACGCTGTTCTTCCCCCACGCCGAGGTGGTGCTGCACGACCTGCGCAGCCAGAAAATCGACTACATCGCCAACAACCTGTCCAAGCGCGAGATCGGCGACGATGCGGCCCTGGAAGACATGTTCGAGGCAGGTACCGACGAAACCAACATCGGCCCCTACGAAAAGCTCAATTGGGACGGGCAGAAGATCCGCTCGCTCAGCACCGTGCTGCGCGACGGCCAGGGCAAGCCGCAGGCCGTGCTGTGCATCAACCTGAACATCTCGATGTTCGAAAACGCCAAGGCGGCGCTGGACCTGTTTCTCTCGCCCACCCGGCTGATCGCCCAGCCCGACGCGCTGTTTCGCGATGACTGGCAGGAGCGCATCAACACGTTTCTCAACAGCTGGCTGCGCGAGCGCCAGCTGGCACTGAGCAACCTGAATCGCGACCACAAGCGCGAACTGGTGCTGGCCCTGCATGCCGAGGGTGCGTTTCGCGGCAAGAGCGCCGCCAACTACGTGGCCAACGTGTTGAACATGGGCCGGGCCACGGTGTACAAGCACCTCAAGGAGCTCAAGGCCTGAACGAACTCAGGCCTCGGGCAGGCGACGGTCAGTCGCCGTAGATGTCGGACTTGAAGTACTTGGCCTGGATCTTCTGGTACTCGCCATTGGCGCGAATGGCGTCGATGGCCGCGTTCAGCTGGGCCACCAGTTCGGCGTTGCCCTTGCGCACCGCGATCCCGGCGCCCTCACCCACGTACTTGGGGTCTTTCAGCTCTGGCCCGACAAACCCGTAACCCTTGCCCTTGGGCGTCTCCAAGAAGCCCTGTTCAAGCGGGATGGTGTCGGCGAACACACCGTCCAGGCGACCGGCCACCAGGTCCATGAAGATTTCCTCGTTGCTGGTGTAGCGCACGATCTCGATGCCCTTGGGCACCAGTTCCGCAGTCACATAGCGGTCGGTGGTGGTCGCGCGCTGCACGCCGATGCGCTTGCCCTTGAGGTTGGCGAAGTCGTCATCGACCTGGCTGCCGTCCTTCATGGCCAGGCGTGCGGAGGTGAAGTAGTACTTGTGGGTGAAGTCCACCGACTTCTTGCGGTCTTCGGTGATGGTGATCGACGACAGGGCGGCGTCGATCTTCTTGACCTTGAGCGACGGGATCAGGCCGTCGTATTCCTGTTCGGTCCACTGGCACTTGACCTGCATCTGCGCGCACAGGGCGTTGCCGATGTCGTAGTCGAAGCCACTGATAGCGCCGTCGGCGGTCTTGAACGCGAACGGTGGGTAGGCAGCTTCGATACCGATGCGCAGGGTCTTTTCAGCGGCGAACGACGGGGCGGCGGCAAACAGGCTCAACGCCAGCGCAGCCAACAGGGATGGGGTTTTCATCAGCGGTCTCTCTCGCTCGTTGTTGGGGTGTGTTGCAAGACAGAGGAAAAAGCGGCGGGCACAAGGCAGCCTGGAACTATTTTGTACTTATAATTCCATACTGGACTTTTGTGTATTAATTTTCAACCGATTCGCGGCACCGTACCGTTGCAGGAGCCAGCCTTGCCGGCGGCGCGTCTACCAACGCCCCGCCGCGTCCGCATCACTCTGGCGCCCCTCGACCCAGCGCGGCCCCTCGCCGGTCTGCTCCTTCTTCCAGAACGGCGCGCGGGTCTTGAGATAGTCCATCACGAAGTCGCACGCCTGGAACGCCGCCTGCCGGTGCGCACTGGCTACCCCCACGAACACGATCGGCTCACCCGGCTGCAATGCGCCGATACGGTGCAGCACTTCGACCTTGAGCAAAGGCCAGCGCTGCTCGGCCTCCAGCACGATCTTGGCCAGGGCCTTTTCGGTCATGCCCGGGTAATGCTCCAGGAACATCCCCGCCACCTCGCGACCGTCGTTGAAGTCGCGCACATAGCCGACAAACGACACCACCGCGCCCACCCCGACGTTGGCCGCGTGCATCGCATTGGTCTCGGCGCCGGGGTCGAACGCGCCGGCCTGCACTCGAACGCCCACCTCAGCCCCCGGTCACGGGCGGAAAGAACGCCACTTCGTCGCCGTCGGCCACCGGCTCCTCGAGCCTGCACAACTCCTGGTTGCGCGCGCACATCAGGTTCTGCTCGCCCAACATCGCGTACCCCTCCCCGCGTGCCAGCAGGGCCTTGCGCACATCGTCGACGCTGTCGAACAGCCCGTCGAGGCGTTCGCCGTCGCTGCCCAGCGCCTCGCGATACCGCGCGAAATACACCACGTCGATGTTCATGGCGCCTCCACCTGGTAGTGCCCGCTCTTGCCGCCCAGTTTTTCCAGCACACGCACGCTGTGGATGGTCATGCCCCGGTCCACCGCCTTGCACATGTCGTAGATCGTCAGCGCCGCCACACTGGCGGCCGTCAGGGCCTCCATCTCGACGCCGGTCTGCCCGGCCAGCTTGCAGCGCGCCACGATATGCACCGTGTCGTCGCCTTCGCCAGTCAGCTCGAGCTTGACGCTGGTGAGCATCAACGGGTGGCACAGCGGGATCAGATCGCTGGTCTTCTTTGCCGCCTGGATGCCGGCAATGCGCGCCACGGCAAACACGTCGCCCTTGGGGTGGCCGCCAGCCACGATCATCTGCAAGGTTTGCGGGAGCATGCGCACCCGCGCTTCGGCCACCGCCTCGCGCGAGGTGACGGCTTTGTCGGTGACGTCGACCATGTTGGCCCGACCTTGGGAATCGAGATGAGTCAGCACAGGGTTACTCCTGATCAGGAGCACCGATTGTAAACCCAGGGGTCAACATTAGGCAGCGGAAAAAACCGGGCGGCACAAGGCCGCCCGGTGGCAGGGGTTACAGGTGGGATTCGGCGTATTCGGCCAGGACCGAACGCGGCACGCCCTGCAGGGTGATGTGCACGCCGTTGGGGAAGTCCTTGAAGCGCTCGGTCAGGTAGGTCAGGCCCGAGCTGGTGGCGGACAGGTAAGGGGTGTCGATCTGCGCCAGGTTGCCCAGGCAGATCACCTTGGAACCGGCCCCGGCACGGGTGATGATGGTCTTCATCTGGTGCGGGGTGAGGTTCTGGCATTCGTCGATCAGGATCAGGCTCTGCTGGAAGCTGCGACCGCGAATGTAGTTGAGCGACTTGAACTGCAACGGCACGCGCTCGAGGATGTACTCGACGCTGCCATGGGTGTTCTCGTCGTCCATGTGCAAGGCTTCGAGGTTGTCGGTGATCGCCCCAAGCCAGGGCTCCATTTTTTCCGCTTCGGTGCCCGGCAGGAAGCCGATTTCCTGGTCCAGCCCCTGCACGCTGCGGGTGGCGATGATGCGCCGGTAGCGCTTGCTGACCATGGTCTGCTCGATGGCTGCGGCCAGTGCCAGGATGGTCTTGCCCGAACCTGCGGCACCGGTGAGGTTGACCAGGTGGATGTCGGGGTCGAGCAGGGCGAACAGCGCCAGGCCCTGATGGATGTCACGCGGTTTCAGGCCCCAGGCTTCCTGGTGCAGCAGTGGCTCCTGATGCAGGTCGAGCAGCAGCAACTCGCTGTCACGGATGCCCTTGACCCAGCCGACGAAGCCCTGCTCGTCGATGATGAACTCGTTGATGTGAACCGCCGGCAGGTTGTCGGCCAGCTGCACGCGGTGCCAGGTGCGCCCGCGCTCCTGGCGGGTCTCGACCTTGTTGACGCGGTCCCAGAACGAGCCGCTGACCGAATGGTAGCCCTTGGGCAGCAACGAAACGTCGTCGACCAGCTGATCGGTACTGTAGTCCTCGGCGGCGATACCGCAGGCGCGGGCCTTGAGGCGCATGTTGATGTCTTTGGTCACCAGCACCACGTCCAGTTCCTTGCGCCGGCTACGCAGCTCGAGCAACTGGTTGATGATGATGTTGTCGTTGAGGTGTTCGGGCAGCAGCCGGTTGGGTTCGGCGCGTGGGGTCATCAGGATCGACAGGAAGCCCTTGGGGCCGCTCTTGCCGCGCTGGATCGGTACGCCCTGCTCGACATCCTCGGGCGTGGCATCGCCCAGGGTCTGGTCGATCAGACGAATGGCCTGGCGGCATTCGGCGGCGATCGTGTGTTTGCCGGTCTTGAGTTTGTCGAGCTCCTCGAGCACGGTCATCGGCAGCGCGACGTGGTGTTCCTCGAAATTCAGCAAGGCGTTCGGATCGTGAATCAGAACATTGGTATCGAGCACGTAAAGGATTGGCTGGTTGGAAGAAACGTTACGTCCTTGATCATCCATACTCGGTCACCTTTGTAGGGGCCAGACGACGCAATACCTGGGCGGTGCTGCGCCGCGAAGTGACCGCCGGTCTCCCCCTGGCCGCGTCGTTACGGTAGGGAAGCTGCGAACAAAGGAGGGGCCATTAGTACGCCACCTGTGCTGCAGGGTTCGGCGGTCTGACTTCTTGATACCGCAAAACCCGTGACGATAAAAAGCGTTTTTACGTTTTTTTGAAGTTTATTTTTCGTTGTGCGGTCAAGCCCTTGGCGTGAGCCGCAAGCACCACTACAGTTAATGATCAAACCCCGATGAACGCCTGGCGATTTTTTCCGCCGGGTGCCGCCGCGCCCAGCGATTACGGGGTTTCGGCAAATTCCCGGCAGTCGCCCCAGCCAATCCCACTCTGGGCCGTGTGCTGCAGCAACCAGTCGATCGCCGCCTGGGCCCTGGGCTGGCCGTCATGAAACTGGATCACCCCGCGGCGCCACAGCAGCATCAGGCTCAGCACCCGCTGCGCCGACTGCTCGGCATTCAACCCGGCCTGGTCCTGGGCGTCGATATCCCACAACATCACCTGCAGCTGCTGGCCGGCAAAAAACGCCGCACTGTCGGCGCGGCGCTGCCCGTAGGGCGGGCGAAACAGCGGCACGAATGCCTCGGGCAGGCTGCTCTGCACCAGTGCCCGGCTGGAGACCACCGAGTCCTGCCAGCCGGTCCACTGCGCATGCGAGCTGTACTGCCAGCCCTGCAGCCCCACGCACTGCCCGGCATACAGTTGTTGCAGCGCCGCGGCCGAGGTCTGGTCGCGGCGCGCCTGCAGGTTCTTGCCCACCACGAAGAACAGCCCGCCAAGCTTCTGCCGGCGCAGGTGGTCGGTCAGCGCCTCGGTAGCCGGCCCCGGGCCGCCATCGAAGCTGAGCACGAACAGCCGGTCGTTGAGTGCCTGGCCATCGCGCTCCTGGTCGGAAAACCGCTCCACCTCGCTGGAGGTCTGGGTAAACAGCGCCGCCTTGCGCAATTGCTCGTTCAGGTAGTACTCGTGAAAACGCCGGCTTGGCTGCGCCCAACCGGCGTAGAACGAATCGTCTGCAACACTGAACTTGCCCGCCTGCTGGCGCAGGTCCGGCAGGCTGTCGATGGCGTAGCAGAACGAGGCGTCCTGCTCGCAGCTCTGCTGGGCCAGGTCATAGTTGCGCCACAGCCGCTGCCACAGGCGCTGACGCAAGGCATTCAGCGTCACCAGGTTGACCTGGCGAAGGTTCAGGCGCTCGGCCAGCTGCGCCTCGCTCAGGGCCTCGCTGTCATACAGCACGCGGGCAAAGCTGAGGATTTCGGCACGCGAGGCCACATCGAACAGGGCCGGGCTGTCGAGTTGTTCGGGCCACACGCTGCGGTCGAACCGGGCCAGCTCGACCGGGGCAGCGTGCACCAGCGTGCTCAGCAGGCCGGCCAGTAAAAGAAGGGCTATGCGCACGATCACACTCTCCATTTTCTCGCCGCGCACTATAGCGCCAAGCGCCGCCAGGGTCTTGGCTATTGGCGCGATAGCTGGAGATCGGCGCCCCCCGCCCGTAGAATCGACGCCACGATTCAAGGAGCCGACCTCATGCTGACGGTGATCTCACCCGCCAAGACCCTCGATTACGACACCCCGCCCGTTACCCAGCGGCACACCCTGCCGCAATACCTGGACGACTCCCAGGAACTGATCCTGCAACTGCGCGAACTTTCGCCGCAGCAGATCAGCGACCTGATGCACCTCTCGGACAAGCTGGCCGGCCTCAATGCCGCGCGCTTCGGCAGCTGGACCCCGAACTTCACCCCGGCCAACGCCAAGCAGGCGCTGCTGGCGTTCAAGGGCGACGTGTACACCGGCCTGGATGCACAGAGCCTGAGCGAAGACGACTTCACCTATGCCCAGCAGCACCTGCGCATGCTGTCGGGGCTGTACGGCCTGCTGCGTCCGCTGGACCTGATGCAGCCCTACCGGCTGGAGATGGGCACCAAGCTGGCCAACGCCCGCGGCAAGGACCTCTACGCCTTCTGGGGCACGCGCATCAGCGAGTGGCTGAACCAGGCGCTGGCCGAACAAGGCGACGACCTGCTGCTGAACCTGGCCAGCAACGAGTACTTCTCGGCGGTCAAGCGCAGCGCGTTGAAGGCGCGGGTGATCAACACCGAGTTTCGCGACTTCAAGAATGGCCAGTACAAGATCATCAGCTTCTATGCCAAGAAGGCGCGGGGCATGATGACCCGGTTCGTGACCCAGGAGCGCATCGACGACCCCGAGCGGCTCAAGCAGTTCGACGTGCAGGGCTACTACTACAGTGCCGAGCAGTCCAAACCGGACAACCTGGTGTTCCTGCGCGACCACCCGGCCGAGTAGAAAGCATCGCGGGTCCCCCCGCTCCCCCCGGGATCACCTGAATCCTTGCGGGCGCGGGCTTGACTCGCGATGGCGTCCTCACAGCCCGCCAGTCGCCAATCCCGTGGCGCCAAAAAACCACCCCCTCTAGCCCTATCGCCAAACGTCATAAGACCGTTCGTAGTTTTCTGACGAAATATCCTGAAATTTTTTTTCATGCTGGCATAAAAACATCCCCCTCCAAGTTTGCCCTACAGACACGGGACGAAACTGCCGTGTGCTATCAAAGTGAAAGTATCGTCAACTGTTGAAATATTAAAAAATCCTTCACGGCGACTCGGGCGAGCCTGGAACTTATCCCCTTGAGGCTCGCTCATACCACCGGTACGGATTATCTCGTGATGGATGTGAGAGATGACGTACATGACAAATGGACAGTATCAGGAAGTTTTGAAAGCACTTTTTTGTCCGCGCAATTGTTCGACAAGATTACGCGTCCAAGCCAGGAGAGAGCACCCTTAAAAATCGTCCTAGTGGTTGATTTCAAAGGATTTAATCCACTTGAAATAACAAGCACAGCAGTACGCGAAGTGGGTACTGCAATAAAGACGGATACCGTCCAGGGCTCACCCCCTAATGTAAATGGCCATTAGCCGCCAACTTGAGTGCCGTTTATTTTTCGCACTCCATTTTAATTTGCCTGCCGGCAGTTAGCGGTTTAACCGTGACACTTCCGTGCACCCTGAATTTGCTGGTCAACCAACCCGGTCTGGCGCTTAGTTGTGCGCCGACATGATAAACACATGAGGTGAATGCGATGCGTATCAGCATCTTTGGTTTGGGTTATGTAGGTGCGGTCTGTGCGGGCTGCCTGTCCGCCCGGGGCCATGAAGTGATCGGCGTGGATGTATCGGCGACCAAGATCGACCTGATCAACCAGGGCAAATCCCCCATCGTGGAACCGGGCCTCGAAGCCCTGTTGCAGCAAGGCATTGCCAACCAGCGCCTGCGGGGCACCACCGATTTTGCCCAGGCCATTCGCGACAGCGACGTGTCGATGATCTGCGTCGGTACGCCGAGCAAGAAGAACGGCGACCTGGGCCTGGAATACATCGAGTCGGTGTGCCGCGAAATCGGTCTGGTACTGCGCGACAAGAGCAGCCGCCACACCATCGTGGTGCGCAGCACCGTACTGCCGGGCACCGTCAAGAACGTGGTGATCCCGATTCTCGAAGACTGCTCGGGCAAGAAGGCCGGCGTCGACTTCGGCGTGGCGGTCAACCCCGAGTTCCTGCGAGAAAGCACCGCGATCAAGGACTACGACCAGCCGCCCATGACTGTCATCGGCGAACTCGACCGCGCCAGCGGCGACGTGCTGCAGGCCCTCTACGAAGAGCTCGACGCCCCGATCATCCGCAAGGACATCGAAGTGGCCGAGATGATCAAGTACACCTGCAACGTGTGGCACGCCACCAAGG
>OLII01000007.1_pt1 | contig 66192 bp, 65 predicted proteins | sample 1609481 | NCBI WGS metagenome assembly OLII01 (sample SAMN05416859, study PRJEB24817) | seawater metagenome | isolation source: Sea water | place: Canada:Atlantic | collected 2013-11 | reverse complement strand
GATCTAGTACGGTCTCGTGGGCTCGGAGATGTGTATAAGAGACAGCAACTAGCGATCCTTGAGCAACCGCATAAGCATTGCCGTCCAAGCCCATTAAGATAGTTTGTAATAACGTACCACCACGTAAACTTTGCGCGCTCCCCATACTTGAAACCGTTACATCAATCGTTTGTCCTGGTTTAGTAAAAGCGCTTAATTCTGCGTGTACGGCAACGGCTGCAACATTTTTAATTTTCGGTTTTAAGTTTTCTGGCATAGTAATACCAAAGTTACTTAACATGGTTTTAAAGCTTTGTTCGGTAAATGGACTTTGTTCACCAGTTCCTGGTAAACCTACCACTAAACCATAGCCAACCAGTTGGTTTGAGCGAACGCCGGCAACATCCGCTAAGTCTTTGATGCGTTGAGCATTCACTAACGTTGGCGCTAGTAATGACAAAAGGATAAATAGGTTAATTACTGCTTTCATTTTATTCATACCTTAAACGAAAAATTTTAAACACGACTTCAAATAAACCATTAGCTTGTGACTTTGCTAAAATGGCCACCAGGTACTATTAAAGAATTTAACTAACCATCCCTGTTCATTAGCGTCAGCAAAGCTCCCCGTTCCTGCGTATTGAATACGAGCATTAGCAACCTTGGTCGACATGATGGTGTTGTTTGAGTTAATATCTTTTGAGCGAATAACCCCAGTTAAACGAATGTATTCATCACCATTATTTAAGGTTAACCACTTTTCACCACGGATCATTAAGTTGCCATTAGGTAAAACGCGTAATACGTGCACTGAAATATTACCGCTTAAACTGTTACCTTGGTCAGCTTTTGAATCACCTTTAAAGTTTGAATCTTGACTAATACCAAACTGTAACGACTCACCACCGATAGTGACTGGTACGCCACCTAAACCAGTAACCGCATCTAAGTTGGTTTCATTTTCTTTTTTCAGCTCAGTTTTAGCATTTTTCTTTGCTTGGGTTTTTTCGCTTAAAATAACCGAGATAATGTCGCCAACTCGGTGTGCCTTAGAGTCTGAATAAATATTGTTTACATAGTGAGGCTTAAATAATGAACCCGATGGAACAATGCGCTCTTCTTCTTCTTCTGGCATTATTGGCGCAAAGTCAGGATCATTTGGTAATGCTTTACTTAACTCCACGGTGTTACTACAAGCACTAGTAAGCGTAATGAATAAACTAACTGAAACTAATTTTACTAAACGTAATTTTGCTTTATTTAACATCTTGCTATTGTTCATCACTGCCTCCGATAATTTAAAATTAATCTGTTATTAGCTAACATCAATCAACTAAAGTTGTTGGTTGATATAGCTAAGCATTTGGTCAACGGCCGAAATCACTTTTGAGTTCATTTCATAAACGCGCTGACTTTCAATTAGGTTAACTAACTCTTCTGTAGTATTTACATTTGATGTTTCTAATGCACCTTGAACAAGCATGCCGTAGCCTTCAAGCCCAGGAACACCTTCTTGCGGTGCACCACTTACTGCTGTTTCGGTATATAGATTTTGCCCTATTGGCTCCAGACCTGTTGGGTTAACAAAGTTAATTAAATTAATTTGTCCAACCACTGCTGGGTCTGGTTGCCCTTGTAGTTTTACTGATACTTCACCATCTTGTGAAACTGTAATACTTAATGCATCTTCGGGAATAGTTACTTGCGGTTGGATCATATATCCCGCACCTGGTGTAACCATGTTACCTTCATCATCCATGGTAAATTGACCATTGCGGCTATAAGCAGAGCTACCATCGGGCATTAAGATTTCAAAGAAACCTTCACCTTGAATCATTAAATCAAGGGCATTATCTGTAGTGATCATGTCGCCTTGCGTATGAATTTTTTGTGTCGCAACAACTTTAGTACCAGCACCAAGCATTAAGCCTGAAGGTGCTTCTGTATCTTGAGCACTTCGACCACCTGGTTGATTAATATTCTGGTAAAGCAAGTCTTCAAATACTGCACGGCTTTTTTTAAAGCCGACGGTACTTGCGTTTGCTAGGTTATTAGAAATTACCGCAATATCTTTATTTTGCGCATCTAAACCGGTTTTACTTATCCATAATGCTGGGTTCATACATCACCTCTATTCAGTGAGTAAATACTTACCATCAGGTAAACAATTACTTAAAAATTTACTAAGCGCTAAAAAGCACGTAATAACGAAGAAGCACTCGAATCAATTTCTTCTGCTGTCTTCATCATTTTTAATTGCATTTCAAACTGACGTTGTAAGGCAATCATCTCTGTCATTTCATTAATTGGATTAACGTTGCTCGATTCTAGCGAGCCACCAAGTACCTTGACATTAACATCGGCAACTAATTGCCCGCCTGCTTTGGCTCGAAATAGCCCGTCTGTACCTTTTTCAATTAAACGTACATCAGGGTTAACTAGTTTTATCCGAGCAACCTCTTCTTGAACACTACTTGGTGCGCCTTCTGGCTGAACCATGATAGTGCCGTCACGACTAATTTGAATGTTATTAACCGGCAGGGGTAATGTTATTGGGCCATCTTCACCAATAACTAATTCACCATCGTTGGTTTCTAAAGCACCGGTTTCAGTTAACCTAAGGTGACCACCGCGGGTATACGCTTCTTGACCATCTTCACCTTGCACAGCAAAAAAACCATCACCTTCTACGGCAATATCTAAGGAGCGACCCGTATGTAAAACAGCGCCTGAGTCAAAATTTTGGCTAGCACGCTCGGTCATTGAAAAAACACGTGAAGGTTGTCCTTCGCCATAGGCTTGCATACTACGTGCTTGTGCTAGATCAGCCTTAAAGCCTGTGGTTTTAGCATTCGCTAAGTTATTGGCATTTATTGATAAGGCTTGCATGTTTTGCTTAGCGCCACTCATGGCTATGTAAAGCATCTTATCCATAATGATTTTCCAAAATTAAAAAGTATATATTGGTAAATGCAAGTAGGGTGCCACTTGTCTATATTTATATTGACGTGTTCAATTTTTAAGGATGGGAAGTTAAGTCTAGTTAGAGTAGTAAAAGGTAGTATTCACAAAAGTGAGTATGAGGTGTTAAAAATAAAAAAACTGCTAGCTAAGTATCTGGGACTTAAACTAACAGCTTTGAGAGAGCGGTTTAGAAACTTACATTTTAACTATCTAATTTGTAATATGGTTTGGTTAAGCTGGTTATCAACCTCTAGCGCTCGTGAGTTTGCTTGGAAATTTCGTTGCGCTGAAATTAAATCAATCAACTCTGTAGTTAAGTTAACATTTGATTGCTCTAATGCTGACGAGTTTATTGTACCAAAAGTGCCAGATCCGGCTTCACCAGCAAGTGCCTCACCTGAAACAATACTTTCTTTCCACCCGGTATTGCCAATTTGTGTTAAACCTTGCTCATTGGCAAAGTTAACCATCGCAATTCGAGATAAAGGCTGTGAAGTACCATTACTATAAGTTGCTCTAACTAAGCCATCCGTACCAATATCAATCCCAGTCAAACGACCTACGGCCAAACCATCTTGATTTAATGCTGTAACTTCAAAGTTTGAGGCAAACTGCGTTGGTTCATTCGGGTTAGGTCCCGTTGGATCTAGATTGAAGTCTATTTGCACCGTTTGTGAGGTATCAGCACCATTAGGTAAATGATTGGTAAAATCTTCAGTAATAATACCACCATTAGCTAACGTTGGTATTTGTGAAATAAAATCACCTGAGGCATCAAATACTAGTCTAGCCCCCTGTATCCCACCCGTTGGCTGTAAAGGTCCTGAAACATTACCACCAACAATACCTGTAGCACCTGGTGGTGGAATACTGCTGTCAACTAAGTTAATTGGTTTACCGTCAATGGCCGCAAATAACATCCACTCATTTGGGTTAACTGTTGGGTCATCTTTGACAAAAAAGTACGTCATTACATGACTATCACCTAGTGAGTCAAAAATTGTCACCGATGTTGAATTATTAAACGTTAGTGGATCGTCCGGATCAAAATTCCCCGGTGCATTGGCAATATATGAATCACCTGCGGGCAAATTCATACGCACATCAACTTCACTGGTTTTTGTCGGTGCACCAGAGGCTGTAGGAATACGAATAGGCTCTGCGGTACTTAAACTAACAGAAGCTGATGAACCATCGGTATTTACAGGAAACCCTAACAGGTGACCGCCACCTGAATTAACCACAAAATTATCTGAATTTAACTTAAACTGTCCAGCCCTAGTATAAGAAGTCTCTAAGGAACCAAGCTCTGGTACTGTGGCAAAAAAACCATTACCGGTAATAGCTAAATCAAGGGCATTATTAGTAAACTGAATACTACCTTGAGAAAACTGTTGTGCAACATCAGCCGTTAAGACACCATCACCCACTTTTGTTTTACCTGAAGCGAGAAGCGATGCCGCATAAACATCGACAAACTCAGCACGCGACTCTTTAAAACCTACAGTATTAACATTGGCAATGTTATTAGATGACACATCTAAATCTTTTTGTGCAGCGTTTAACCCGCTTAATGCAATATTGAATGACATAATTTTACCCTCTTTAAAATTCTTTACTTTGCTCAATACTTGCTAAGAAAATTTGCTTTCAATTTGGCAGTTCAAGCATAAACCTTTCATGCGACCAAGCTTGATGATTGGCTGGTCATTTCGAGAAACTTAAGTATCACCTTCAGAAACTTCAACCACATCAGCTAATGCCATCGCACTACCACCGTTTAGGTTCAACATAATGTTGCCGCCAGCGCCCGCTAAGGTAACACTGTCAACCTTCCGATAGGTCTGAGCTTCTATTTCTGATGCTTGCCCGTCAACTAAACCTACAATTCGAAAACGGTAAGCTCCTGTATCTGCGGGCTTTCCTTCAGATGTTTGACCATCCCAAGTAAATGTCATGCCACCGGCAGCCACATTGCCAACCGGAACAGTTTGGATAATTTCACCAGCAATGTTTTCAACGTAAATATTTACATTGCTTGCCGGTTCATCAGAGACCAACTTGCCTTTTACCGCTTCACCTTCACTCATGCCAAAGATATTGTCTTCAACTAAAACGCTTCGTCCAACAAGTGAAGATGCCTGAAGAGCCTGACTAGAAGTCATTGAACTGGCAAAACCTTCAAATGATGCGTTCAACTGCTGAACGCCATCTGTAGTTGAAAACGCAGTCATCTGAGAAATCATTTCATTATTATCAACCGGCTTAGTTGGGTCTTGATTAGACAACTCTTTAGTCAGTAGCGCAAAAAAGTCAGCCTGAGTGAGCATACCTTTATCTTGTTCGGCAACTTTATACTCTTCTTTTTGCCAACGAATAGCTTCTAAGGGGTTATTACCTTTAACTGTTTCCATTATCTACTCCTACATTGTGCAAAAAGAACAATGATGAATTAAATGCTTTCATTATCTCTGTCCTAACATTAATGTTTTGTTAAGCATATTTTTTGCTGATTCAGCCAGTTGCACGTTAGTTTGATATGAACGTGAAGCTGAAATCATATTGGTCATTTCTTCAATAACATTAACGTTAGGTTTATAGATATAACCTTCTTTGTCAGCCATCGGGTGATTAGGTGCGTATTCCACATTTAATGGTTTATCACTTTCTACAACCCCTAATACGTTTACCCCAACACCACTTGCCTCATTGCCATTTTGACCTGCGGCAGCTTCTTGCATGGCAGCGGCAAAAACCGGATGTCTGGCGCGGTAAGTTTGATCGGCGCTACTACTAACACTATCGGCATTAGCAATATTACTCGCAGTAGTATTTAAGCGTACAGACTGTGCGCTCATACCACTACCAGTTATGTTAAACACATTGAAAAGACTCATAATTATTGACCTCCGCTAATGACTTTCTTCATCGCTTTTATTTTGCCATTAAGAAATTGCACACTGGCTTGATACTCTAATGAGTTTTTTAGATACAAGTTTCGTTCCACTTGTACATCTACAGTATTACCATCACCGGTATCAGGTTGATTTGGAATACGAAAATCGACAGAGTTATTCAACTCTGTCCTCACATCAAAGTGTTTATCGTTGGTACGGGTCATACCCGTTTGCTGCTTGCTCGAAGCTTGAGCTAGTGCTTGCTTGAAATCTAACCCTTTAGCTTTATAGCCCGGAGTATCTGCATTGGCGATATTACTGGCAATCACTTCAGCACGCTGAGAGCGAATTTGCATACCTTGAGAATGCAATTGAAAGCCTTTATCAAAACCTATAGCCATAATAGCCTCACGATCATTTACGTTATAGCTAAGAAGTATTCAATAATTATGCCAAGGAGGTTGTAACAATGAGATGAAGCTAAACACGGGGGATTACAATATATGGCTAACAGCATACCTATCTAACTGTTAGCTAAGAGAAATTTATAAGTTTACTTTTTTTGATAGACAATACCGGGGTTGCAACGCAGCATAGTAAAATCTTGATTGATTCCTGATAATGATTCTGACGCACCAAGAAACAAATAACCATCATTATTTAACACGCCATGAATTTGACTAATGATTTGTGCTTTGATTTCCGGAGAGAAATATATCAGTACGTTTCGACAAAAGACAATATCAAATCGGCCCATTAAGCTATAACTATTGAGTAAATTTAACGGTCTGAAGTTGACCATTTTTTTTACCTGATCTTTAACCTTTAACATGCCATTATCACCGGTTTCAAAAAAGCGCTGTTTTCGCTCGGCTGATAATCCTCTAGCAAGGGCTAAACTATCATAATGACCATATTTACAATGCTCTAGCATAGTAGTCGAAATATCAGTGCCGATAACTTGCACGCCACGAGGGAAAGCCCCTGGGTTTTTCTGCTGATATTCAAGTACTGACATCGCTATTGAATAGGGTTCCTGCCCAGAAGAACTTGCTGCTGACCAAATCTTTACGGGCGTTTTTCTATCGGCAAAATCTGGTAATAATTTACTTTGCAATAACTTAAACGGGTAATCATCTCGAAACCATAGTGTTTCGTTAGTGGTCATGGCATCAATAACGGCGGCACGTAGTTGCCGCTCTACCGGGGCAAGGGTGCGAGTTACAAGCTCACCTAAGGAAGCGAGTTCAAACTTGGCCATTAATGGGGCTAATCGACTTTTTACTAGGTATTGCTTATTTTCACCTAGCACAATGCCGCATTGTTGCTCCAAAAAAGTTCTAAATTGATTGTAGCTTCTTTCATCAAGTTGTCTTGCTGACACAATGGCTTCCTGTTTAATACAAATAACTCGTCTCGTTCACTGACAAAAAATTAATAACGCTAAAATATGGCAGTGATGCTGTATTTGATAAAGAATTAATCTTCGATTTTTAGCCACTTCTTCACAGCGGTTGCTAATTCATCAGGGTGAAATTTAGGAATAAAATCTTCAGCGCCAACCTTTTCAACCATGGCATTATTAAAAACACCACTTAACGAAGTATGTAATATAATTGGCATCTTATTCATACGATCATTTCCTTTAACTTCTGCAGTTAAGGTATAACCATCCATTTCAGGCATTTCAATATCAGAAATCATCAAAGCAACTTTCTCTGTAATGCTATTTTCACAGGTTGCTTCTATTTCAAGTAATTGGTCAAGAGCATCACGACCATTTTTAGCTAAAACCATATTTAGACCTAATGGCTCCAATGCTCTTTTCACTTGATTACGAGCCACGGTTGAATCATCTGCAATCATTACTAACTTATCACCTAAGCTTTCACCAACACTGCTATCGACAATATCTTCGCTGACATCTGTTGACACGGGGCTAATTTCATTGAGAATTTTCTCTACATCTAAAATAGATACCATTTCGTTATCAATTTCAGTTACAGCAGTTAAATAACTCGATTTACCTGCGCCCTCTGGCGGCGGCATCACATCTGCCCAACTTAAGGTGACAATTCTTTCTACGCCAGCAACCAAAAACCCTTGAACGCTACGGTTATATTCAGCAATAATAATGAAGCTATCAGCTGTTTGTTCTATTGCCGGACCACCGGTTGATTTACTCAAATCAATCACTGAAATTGTCTGTCCACGAATATGAGCGACACCTTTTATAAAAGCATCTTGTTTAGGTAATAAGGTTAGATTAGGACACGGCATGACCTCGCGCACTTTGAAAACATTAATGCCAAATCGTTGTCTGCCAATAAGTTTAAAGAGCAACAATTCTAGTCTATTTTCACCAACAAGTTGTGTACGCTGATTTACTGAATCAAGTATGCCTGCCATAAAAACCTCATATTGAATTACTCTTTATATTGCGCCCATTCTGCAATTGACACGATACAAGGCACAATTCTTGAATTACATTAAAGTATTAATTACCAAATTACACTAAGCGTCTGATAGTTGACGCATGATTTACTTACATTTCACATTGCTAACTAAGGTTAAGCATAGACGAAAATTTGTATTTACTTAAAGATAGATAACAAAATATATGCGACATACCAAACTTTTTTTATTTTTTTTATTACTAGTGCTTATTAATCAGCCTACTTCTGCCGCAAATCAGTTAGATAGCGCATATATTGAACGCATTGCAAAAGAATATTTAACCGATAAATTCCCATCAACGGAACAAGAAAAAGTACGTATTAGCATCGCTAAACTTGATCCTAGAATTGTCTTAAAATCTTGTAATGTTCCCTTAACTGCAAATATACCTGAAAAAAACAACGGCAGAAATGTAAATGTAAAAATTAGTTGTGATGAATCAACACCATGGAAAATATATTTATCGGCAAAAGTTGAAATAACTAAAGCAATTTTAATTGCAAAAACCACAATTAGTCAGGGAGATAAACTAGATGATAGTAATGTTGAGCTAGCTTATATTGCCATTAATCGTATTCGCGGTGATAAATTAACCAATAGCAACATTGTTTTTGGTGCCAAAGCCAAAAAGCGTATAGGTAAAGGTAAAGCAATTACTAAACGGAGTATTTGTTTGGTTTGTAAAGGTGATGTGGTAACTATTATTGCTTCATCTAAAAGCTTTAACATTAAAACCCAAGGCGTAGCTCTTTCATCTGGCAATATTAATGAGCAAGTCAGGGTAAAGAACACTCGTTCAAACAAAATCATCACCCCTCGCGTCAAAGCTATTAACCAAGTAGTAATTCATCTATAATAAACACCACTGCAAATGTAAGTTAAATACCCGATGAAATTATTTATTTTTTAGCGATTAATTATTAAAGTAATTTACGTCTTGGTCGATAACGAGATACAAGAATCTATTTAAAATATCATTCCATCGTTAAAGGATGAAATTATGGCTATTAATATCAATAACTTGAATAACGCCAATCAAGTTCAACAAGCACAACAACAGCAAGTTAAGCAGCAATCTGCTCAATCAGCAGCAAGCAATGCCCAAGTAAAAACATCAGGGCAAGACTCTGTTTCTATCACTCCGCAAGCAAAGCAGCTTAACGAGCTGCAAAAAAAAGCGACAGACGCACCAGTGGTTAATCAAAAGAAAATTGATGAGTTGAAAAAAGCGATTAGTGATGGTGACTATAAAGTTAATCCAGAAAAATTAGCTGCAAGTATCGCTAACTTTGAATTTAAGCTAGTTTAACGATAGACTGTAAGCCTATCATATTTCAGTTAATTCAAGGTGCGACTTATGTCATCTGAGTCAGGCTCTCACGAAACGACCTCTTTACAGCTGCTAGCAAAGCAACATGAGCAGCTAAGCGCTCTGGCTCAAATAATCGCCGATGAAAAGCAAGTGCTACAACAGCACGACCCTGAAGCATTGCTCGCAATTAGCCAAAATAAAAACACTTTACTCTTAGAGATTCAAAAACTTGATCAGACAATAAGTCAAAACCAAGCCTTCGCTCAGGATAAAGCAGCAGGAAAACTTACCCAGCAACTGACAGAAATAACTGACTTACTAGCACACTGTCAGCAACAAAACCTGGTTAATGGTCAAATAATTCAACAATCACAACTGGCTGTTGAACGTATGAAAACCAGTTTATTAGAAAATCACAATAAAAGTGCCATTACCTATGACAGCAAGGGTAAAAAAAGTGCAGGCTTATCGAGTCTTGGCTTAAAAGCCTAATATTAAAGGCATAGTATTAAAAGCACAGTAATAACAACATAAAGAAAAGGCAGTGAATGGTAAATTCACTGCCTTTTTTAATGTTTGATACATGAGAGTAATTAGTATTGACAAGTCACTATTATTGTCAGTGCTTTAAAAATGAGTAACATCACTAACTTCTTTTCTATTTTGGTTAGCTTGATAAATATTGTAGACATCCTCGAAGTTTAGCTGTAATTCAGTTGTATACACATCGCCAACAGGGTAACTTTTAATTACTTTAGCACCACGAATGATTCCTTGAACTGATGCCATCATTTGCTGATCTTCTATTAATAAATCAGCCATAGTAACGTTGCCCTTAATTTGCTGTCCATACACTTGTTCTGCTAACTCTGCATAAGCGGCAATTTTTGACGCCTTAATGGCCATTAACATCCGCTGAGTTTCATGAGATGACTTTTGTAAACTAATTGGAGCAAACCCCGTGGCTGAAAGCACAGGAAAGGATTCAGGCTTAACTGTTTGCCACTGCACATGCTTGTCGTAAAATAATGAACAAGCACTTGTCATTGACAGTAATAAGGTAATAAAGAAGCATCTAGCCAATGAAAATCTCATAGCGCGCTCTCCTTAAATATTTGGTTATATGGCATTTTATAGTTATAAATTGAAGTAACATAAAACTAGTTTTGTATCGAAACTGCACGTTCGTCATCAAGTAACATCGCATTATCTCGAATAATCATACCGTCTTTCATCTTCACCTTTTCACTATGACTCATTTCATCGCCAAGTACCCAAGATGGAATAAAAGATTGTGCGGTAGCAACAATCACTTTAGATTGAATACCAATCATACGCGCATTAACTAAAATGCCATTTTCTTGCTCTACCATAGTGCCAGAAACAACGTAGTCAATAATCTGACGTTCAGGCAGCTCTTGCCAGTCTCGACTGAAAACGTAGTCCCCTGTTTTTGTAACGCGTATATGACCCGTTGTTTTATAATCAATCACCACTAAACCATGACGCTGTAGCTCATGAACAAAGCTTTCTGCAAGCTGATTACCAAGCCAGTTTGTCGTTTCGAGATCTTTTAAATCAACAAACGAGGCAACAGCCACAGGCGTTTTTGCATTAACAAAGCTACTGCTTGCAAGCATTTGAAACGCTAAGCCTTTCACCACATCATTAATAGCGTGGCGCGGTAAATCATGACTATCTATTTCACCTTTCTCAATTTGTGTTGATTGATAAAATCCATCATCATTTGTCGACTCGCATGATATCAATGCAGGCAAGATCAGTGGTATAAGCCATTTTTTCATGGTGTTCCCCTTTAAAACTAACCACTATAATAGCGATACTATTAATAGCGTTTTAATTTACAAATTCATATCTGTTTTACATCGATGCACATTCTAAGCCAATAATTAAAATATTCCGTATTCGATCTCACACCGTGTGAACACCCCACAGGTTTCAAATATATTAAGGGCATGAAAAATGCATTAATAATGAATCAGTAATGAACTAGAATTAAATTAGAATTGAATTAGTGTTGCCGCAGTGTATTTAGCCGCTTAGTGCAAGCAGGTAGTAAACCATTAGGAAAGTATAAACGCTTATGTATAAATTTATCATTAACGTCATTTTGATCGGTAGCTTATTAGCTGCCTTCCCCGCGCTTAGTCAATGGTATGAAACGCAAGGCTACGCACGAACTGATGAAACTAGTATTGAAATTGCACGTACTAAGGCGATGGAAAATGCACTAAAAAAAGCATTGCTTGTTTCTGGCGCTAGCGTTTCAAGTGTTCAGCAAGTGGTAAATGGCTTACTCACTCAAGATCAAATCAGCATACGTGCTAGTGGCAGTGTTAACTCCATTGAGTTAGTCGATGAGATACATGTTGATAATTTAATTACCGTGACTATACGCGCTGATATCTTCCCTCAAGAGAAAAAGTGCTTCGCGATAAATTTCAAAAAATCAATTCTAATCACTCGCAGTCACTTACTACACAGAGAGCAAGCAAATATTGGGGAAATATATTTAATTGATAAATCTGCGATGACTAAGTTGGCAAGCAAATTAAACCAACATAGTACCTACACCCGAACCAGTAGTATTTTAAATAATAAAACAGAGTTTTCACGATTAAATAACAGCCTGGCTCGTGACGGTATTGCTCAATTAACTCAATCGCTAAGCGAAACGACTGATAGTCAATACATCCTTTTTAGTGAAATCACTAATATTTCCTTTAATAAACAATCAACCAATGGTTGGTTATTTTGGCAACAAGGTATGTATCCGAGGAATTTTGCCATCAGCTTCTATTTATATAATGGCTTAAATGGTGAATTAGTATGGCAAGACAGCTATCAAAATACCGCAACTTGGCCATTTACTAAGCGAATTAAAGTAGATGTAGACGGTAATGCTTTTTGGCAAAGTGAATATGGCACTATGATAGAAGACATAATCGATAAAGCGGTTAAAGATATTGATGAAAACATCATGTGTGAACCGAGCAGAGGTAAGATAATCCGAGTAAATGGTAACCAAGTCACCATTAATTTAGGCAGAGATCATGGTTTAAAAATTGGCGATGAATTTAGTTTATTACACCTTACTCATTTTACTAATAAGTTAGGCAAATCTTACGCGGGTTATAACTTAAGCCCTTATAAAGTAAAAGTAACTAAGTTAACTCGTCAAACAGCTATTGCAGCAACACCTGATGGACAGTTATTCGGTAATATTCAAATAGAAGATTTAGCGGTACGCTACCAAAATTAGCTAGCTGATAACTTAATAACGGATAACTTACATAACAGATGACTTAATAGCAGATATTTTAACTCATAGTAAAAGAAAAACGCCTACTCTCAAGTAGGCGTTTTTTTTATGGAATTAATCAGCTAAAATGATTAAATAAAACCCTGAAAATGACATTGATTAAATAAAATCAATCGCTGCAGTAATCGCTGCAACTTGCGCCAGAATACAGTTTTCATCATCAACTAACGGGCTGTCAGGGTAAACTTCGGTTGTGGTCACTAACGGCGCGTCTGTTAAGCCCATACATAAACCTAGCGCTCTGCCAGCGTAATTAATCACGCCAAACTGCTCTATATCGACACCGATTAACTTACCATCGTTATCCGCAGGTGCAATATGAGTGACCTTTGCGACCGCTTGATTAATCGCATACTGAAACTCTTTAGCAGGCTTAGTAGTATCACCAACCAGATAAAAACCGTCTGGAATATTCCAGTTTTTCTGTACTATGGCATCACGCGCCGCGAGTGCAGGCCTAAAATCACTGTTATCGGTATCTGTGGTTTCATGCAAGTCAATGTGCATCGCTATGTCAACGTCTAGCTCATTAATGTATGACATTAATGCTGCCGACTCTTGTGCAGGGCTGTCTGGGTAGAATGAACGGTTTGGATCTATCGCCTTATTGTTCCAACGATTGATGGTTTCATAGCCCCACGGACTAACACAAGGCGCAACGATAATATTAAACTGTTCGCTGTAACTTTGTGCTTTTGTTTCTAGGAAGCGAATGGCACCTTGTACGCCACTTGTTTCATAACCGTGAACGCCACCAGTAACCAGAATGGTCGGGTTAGCTGTTTGCCAGTTTTTACTTTGCATTACGTACAAAGGATAGCGACTTTCATCAATTGTAAGGCTACCGTACTGAATCATATCAAATGAAGGCGCAAGCGCTTCAAGTTTAGTTAGTACTTGCTCTTGATAAGAACGTTTAATACTCTGCTGTTCAAACCATAATGCTTTTTCACTTTCCCCCCAAGGCTGTCCTTGTTGGCCAATTGAATATATTGCTTCACTCATTATTAAACCTTTCTATTAATTCAAACTAACTTAACTGCTATTGTTATTCGTTGGCGTAACTAAAATAAAAAATGCCCGAAACTGCGGGCATTTTTCAATGGATGATCAATTAACGTTAGTTAACGGTAATTAGCGTGGTTACTTTGAGTCTGCACGACCCATAAACTTTCGCTCTTCAGTATTAACTTTAATTTTATCACCTGTAGAGATATGCTCAGGTACTTGCACGGTTAACCCTGTAGAAAGTATTGCTGGCTTAGTACGAGCACTGGCTGAAGCCCCTTTAATTGAAGGGTCTGTTTCAGTAATAACTAACTCAACACTTGGCGGTAAATCTATTGCAACAGGTGACTCATCGACAATAATCACTGAAATACCTTGAGTCTCTTCATTGATGAAAAGTACTTCATCAGCGATAGCTTCTTTATTTAAATTGTATGGAGTGTAATCTTCATTATCCATAAAGACATACTCGTCTCCATCGATATATGAAAACATTGACGGCCTGCGACTTAAATCAGCAAAATTTAGCATATCTTCTGCTTTAAAGGTTTCATCAACCTTACCACCGGTCACTACATCGTAAAGACGCATTCTGTATAAACTACCACCTGCTCTGCCTTGAGGAACAGACCTTGTTATATCTCGAACGATCAACACTTGACCGTTGTGCTCTATCGCAGCATTTTTCTTTATCTCACTTGCCTTTGGCATAAGATTGCTTCCTTTGGCTATATTCTAAAAATTGTTTTACATTTTTGTTTTGCGTTAATGCAGGGAAAATACCATGAACTATTAGATATGCAACTAATTTATCAAAGCAAATGAAACTTTTATAGGGTGATTGATGACAAAGAAAGTCAGCTGTTGTATTTTACCGGCACATTCAAAAGGAAACAAAAAAGGCAAATATATAAATTATATTTGCCTTTTAACTTAACTTATTCCAATTATTTGCTTAAACAAATAACGCAATGCAGTTAATGATAACGAGTATGTATAGCTCTGCGCTTAAATTACTCGTAAGAGCGCTCTAACCAAGCAATTTGTAGTTTTAACTCTTCAATTTCATGGTTGGCATCAGCTAATTGCTCTAATGTTGATTTTTGCTCATTATTACAATTATCTAAACTAGCATCGGTGTTTTTTGACATATTGCGTCTATCCTCATGGGCCATAATAGCCTCCCAAAATTGTTACTACACCTGTATTATTACACAAGAAGTTACATTTGTAAGTATTATTGTATAAATTTTATTAATATTTAAGATAACTTTCAGTAATAAAATTTGTACACCGTAACTTAACGAGTTAACTCTAGATTAAACAATACCAATAAAAAAAGCTATAAAACAATCACTTAAATAAAAACTGCACACTAAAAACATTAAAACCCACCCGGTTTCACTGTAATTAAATGAACAACAAATCAAAACCAATTAAATTTCACTTCGAAAGAAAATCGCAACTTAAAAAGATAGCATTAGACTTTTGCAGCTCTTTTGAGGAGAAATAGTCATTTAATCTACTAGATCTTTTCAAACTAAAGAGTTGTCAGCGCAATATCAAAACTAACTAATTTTTATAGCAGAGCGTTTAACAATTTCAGTTTCAAAGCCATCAATACTTTGTTGATTTTTCTTTACCCAATACTTTTCAATGCCCTCTTTACCTTGCTTTTCTGATGATTTAGCAAGGTCATCACGATCAGCTTCAAAGTTAAAGTAAGGTACAGCCATGCCACAAGATGATTGCACCATAGCAATATCAAGTAAAAATACCTGTCGTGAATCAATATTCTCTGGAAAGAGCTTTATATATTCATCCCACTGTTCATCGCCTTGATGCAGCACTCTGGCTGTGCCGTATGTCCGTAAAATTAAAGGCGCACCTTCAAAGGCACAAAACATAATGGTCATACGCGGGTTGATTAACACATGAGCGGCTGATTCATTACCGCTCCCCGTTAGGTTTAACCAGGCAATAGTCGTTGGGTTGATCACTCTTAAGCTATCACCACCTTTTGGCGATAAGTTAACAGTACCAGTGTCTGCAGCCGTGCTAACAAAAAATATCTTTTGATCGGCGATGAAGTCGATATGTTTAGTATTTAGCTCTGAAAATTGTTTACCCATGTTATAGCTACCTTCCTTAAAGTATTCTCGCTGAAGTTAATGATAAGTGATTCATTGCATGAGAATGACAATCAATTTTTACCAAGTTATTCCATGGCTATAGTTACAAAAAAAACAATAAAATCACAGCAAAATAATCTCGTTATGATAAGTTTGCAGGTGGTATAACAAAAATTAGGTAGCCAAGATGTACGACCCTCTCGTTGATAGCTCATTATCCAATAATAACCCCTACCCTGACAGTTACTGGGCAGATGTTGCCGGCACAGCACCGGAAGATGATGGCCAACTTAACAAAGATATTTCGGTTGATGTTGCCATTATTGGCGCAGGTTACACCGGCTTATCAACCGCCTTACACCTCGCCAGAGAGCACGGCATCAAAGCAACAGTACTTGAAGCGAATCGAACGGCATGGGGAGCAAGTGGTCGCAATGGCGGCTTTATTTTAAAGTCCTCAGGTAGAAAGCCCTACGCAACTATGCAAGCTCAATGGGGCGAAGAAGTGATGCGCGGCATTTACCAAGAAATGTGCGCTGGAGTCGACACAGTAAAAAGCTTAATTGATGAAGGCATTGACTGTGATCCGCAAGAAAGTGGTTATATCAGAGTTGCGCATAAACCTGACATGTTAAAAGGTTTAATTGCAGCTGCAGAGTTACAACAAAAAATGTTTGGTTATGATGTACAAATACTAAGCCGAAGTGAGCTACATCGAAACTATATGGCTGATAATAACGCCTATGGCGCTATTCGCTACCAAGATGGCTTTGGCATTAATCCACTTAAACTGGCTTGGGGCTATCAAAGGCTTGCCAGAGAAAATGGGGTTACCATTCACTGCGATAGCCCTGTTCAAGAGTGGCACCAGCAAGTTACCTCTAATAGCGGTCAAGCTAGTCAAGTCAATCAGGTGCTGCAGACACCGCAAGGCAAAGTAACCGCCAAAAAAGTAGTTATCGCGACAAATGGCTACACCACCAAGAACTTACACCCAATAGTCAAAAGCCGAAGTTTACCAGTACTGTCACAAATTATTGTTACTCAACCACTGTCTGATGAACAAATTGCCGCATGTAACTTCTTAACCAGTAATGTCATCATGGACACCAGAGCGCTTAAATACTATTACCGCAAGTTACCTGATAACCGCATTTTATTTGGTGGTCGCGGTGCAATTACCGGTAAAGGCGCCGAAGATCCCTATTATGCTAACCGATTACTGAAGGTGTTAAAAAGCAACTTTCCTGCGCTTAACTCGATTGCATATGATTATGCTTGGTCTGGTTGGCTTTGTATGTCACTTGATGATATGCCGCATATTTACAGTAACGAGGAAAATAATATCTTCTACTCCATGGGATATTGCGGTAGCGGTGTTTCTTTTTCAGTACAGGCAGGAAAACGACTCGCGCAAAAAGTTGCCGGTGAAACCTTGCCTAACCTGCCCTTATATCAAAAAGCCTTACCGAAATTTCCACTGGCTCCGCTCAGGCGGGTTGGTCAATGGGGTTACTTTCAATACGGAAAAATCAAAGATCAGTGGTTTTAATCAATCAATAGTCATTTCGTGTATAGAGTTTCGTGCATAGAGTTAATTGATTTGTTATAACTCAGAAAAAGACAAGCTAGTATTTATGCTTGTCTAACGACTTTAATTGTATACAATATATCTAAAAGCAGATAGCAGTAGCTTTTACTGCCTAACTTATTTTATTAATACACTTGCTGAGCAAGCTTAGCTTTATTGAGGAAAATTGCATGTCCATTGGTATTGGTGGCTCTACAGCCGACATTGAATTAAGTAAATTAACCGATATGACTACAGATATTGAGCCGATTTCACTGGCTGAATATCAACAACGTATTGTTAAAGCCCAACAGTTAATGCGCGAGCAAAATATTAGCGCTTTATATTTAAATGCCGGCACTAACTTGTCTTATTTCACCGGCACCACTTGGTATGCATCTGAGCGCTTAGTTGGCGCAATCTTACCGGCTGAAGGAGAATTAACCTATGTTGCTCCTTGGTTTGAAGTGAGTACCCTGTCTGGTTTTATGGTAGTGAAGGCCGAGGTTGCTAGCTGGCACGAACATGAATCTCCTTATGAATTAGTCATTAGCACGCTACAAGCAATGAACATTGGCCAAGGCACTATTGCTGTTGATGAGTCTACTGCCTTTTTTGCCGTAGATGGTATGATCAACGCAGCTAAAGCACAAAACATGGCAGTAAGTTTCACAAGCAGTAAAGCAATCACTGCAGGTTGTCGCATGGTTAAATCAGCCAGTGAAATAGCGCTATTACAACGCGCCAAAGATATGACCATGGTCGTACATCGTGCGGTTGCTAAAATATTACATGTTGGTATTACCACAGCTGAAGTTACAAGCTTTATTAACCAAGCTCATATCAAACTTGGCGCGCCGAAAGGCTCATCATTTTGTATCGTATTATTCGGTCAAGATACTGCTTACCCACACGGCGTAAAAACCCCGAAAACACTTGAAGAAAATGACATGGTATTAATTGATACTGGCTGTCTGGTTCAAGGTTATAACTCAGACATTACTCGCAGCTACGTTTTTGGTGAAGCGAGTGAAAAACAACGTGCAGTATGGCTACATGAAAAAACAGCACAAGCACAAGGCTTTGACGCGGCAAAAATTGGCTTACCATGTGAGTCGGTCGATATTGGCGCTCGAAACTATTTAGAAACGCAAGGCTATGGTCCTGACTACCAAGTACCGGGTTTACCACATCGTACTGGCCATGGCGTCGGTTTAGATATTCATGAATGGCCTTACTTGGTGCGCGGTGATAAAACGCCACTTGCTGCCGGTATGTGTTTTTCTAACGAGCCAATGCTTTGTTTATATGGGGAATTTGGTGTGCGTTTAGAAGATCATTTTTATATGACAGAATCTGGACCTAAATGGTTTAGTGAGCCAGCACACTCAATTGATGACCCATTTGGTTATGAAGCGTAAGTTGTAAACAGTAGTAACAGCAGTAGAGGTAATTATGAAAAATAATAAAAAATCCAAAACCTTAGCAACCGTGTTAAGTTGTACTTTTGTCGTAGCGGCTTATTTGATTGCTGACTCTGCCATGGCAGCAGAAGCTTCAACCGTTAACATTGAGCAAATTAAAAACAAAACACCTCTCGCTAGTTTGGAAAATACTAACACAAGCCCTGCATTAATATAGGGCTACCTCTGTTTGCTATAAAGCCAACGATCATTACTAGAAAGCTTGAAAAGTGACGAAATAATGTAAAAATCCGATGAATAGTTTTCATCGGATTTTTTTATGCTTTTTCTCAAATGCTAAAGCTAACTAGCGCTGTTGATGCCAATCACTTGAAATTTTAGCGGTCATGATTACTCGATTTGAGCAAGCAAGCTCGACTTGATCAATGAGCTTACTTGCTCAAACCGTGCAGGTAATACCCTATTTCGTTTTTTCACTAGGTATAACATTTCTATCACTGGTTTATCTGGCTTAAAAATAGTTAAAGATTCCTGATCATTAAAGCTATCAACAATGCTCTGCGGTAACACAGTAAAGCCTAAGCCTTTAGCAACTGGCAGCAAAATTTGATTAATTTGATTTACAAACCCTGTTTTAGGAATTTCCTCAAGGCGGGTATTAGTAAAAAATGGCAACTGACTTTGAGAAAAATACAACGACAAATAGTGCTTTGCATCTGGATGACTGATCAGCCCTAAGTCAATTAATAGCTGTTCCGTTATTGGCTGTGCTTCGTATTTTACCGGTAGGATCAAACACAATGCTTCATGACCGACTTGCTCTACCGTAAAATCACTACTCTTTTGCGCATCGCTAGACATATTAGTGACAATGCCCAGATCTATATCTCCTGTATTTATAGCATTTAAGATCTCATGATTTGGCGCAGCTTTAAGCTGCATAACAAGCTTTCGGTGTTCAGCTTGCACAGACAACAGCTTCGGGTAAAGCATTAAGGCAAGCGCCCCTGAGCAAGCAAGCTTGCATTCACCTTCATCAGGGTTATCAAAAATTAATTGCTCAAATAAATGCTGCTCACTCATTAATAGTTGTTGAGCATATTGGTAAACTAAACGACCTTGCTCAGTTAAATCGAAGCTCTTTTTCTCTCTAAGTATAAGCGCATGACCACAAGCACTTTCAAGCTTATTGATATGCTGACTGACCCCAGGTTGGGTCATAAACAATTTTTCAGCCGTATGGGTAAAATGCCCGGTATCAACCAAAGTCACAAACGTTTGAAGCCAATTTAGATTTAGCACTGCCCACCTCATAACAAAAAATTATCAATAACATTATAACTGATAATTTTTTATTAAGAAGAACGCTTTTATACAGTGGCTCTATTAAATTACCTAGCACATCACAAAAAGCATTAAAGTGCCCGACTGAAGTTAATAATAAACCAGCAGCCATAAAATAAGTAAGCTAACAAAAAGGCGCTAACGAGTTGTTACTCGTTAGCGCCTTTAGTTTGTTCAGCGATGACTTGAGCTGAGTATTAGCTAACTTTCTGCACTACTTGGTAAGCAGCAACTAGATCACTGATTGCGGTACCAACAGACTTAAACAAGGTAATTTCGTCTGCAGATTGCCTTAAAATCTCTGGCTTTTTACACATGTCAGTTAACTCGCCAACAATTTCATCTTTGTTAAAACTACCTTCAGCAATGGGTATTAATAACTCCCCTGCTTCATTTAAGGTATTTGTTAAGCTATCAACAAACACACGTGCGCGAACTAGTGTTGTGGTATCACATTCACGGGCATCGGCAATGTGATTACCTAAACAATCAACATGCGTACCTGCACTAAGCTTGTTTCCATCAAAAAGTGGTGTTTTTGAACCTGTAGCACAACAAACAATATCAGCTGTTGCAACTTCACTGTCAACATCGACACTGGCCTTAAAACTTACGTCTGGGTATAAAGCACTAAACTCAGTAATTAACGCGTTAACTTTATCGCTATTACGCCCCCATAGCGTCACCTTGTTAAGGGCTCGCACACTTAAGTGAGCTTTCACTAAATAATTGGCTAAATTTCCGGTACCAAATAACATCAGGTGCTTACTATCTTCTTTAGATAACAGCTGACTTGCCAATGCTGAAATAGCGGCAGTTCGCCAATAGGTAACACTGGTTCCGTCAACAAGCGCTAATGGCTCGCCGGTTTTACGTTTAAACAACATAATTTTTGAAAACAATCCCGGTAAATCATGGTTAGTGGCATTGTCAGGAAAGTAAGTAAAGGCTTTATTGCCAATCACTTCTTCATTCCATGAAGGCAGTAAAGCAAAGCCATCATGATTGTCATTGTCTTCTGGCGCTAAGCCAAAAACTTGACGTTGCGGCATATGAAAGGGTTTGCTAAAGCTCGTTTTTAATAACGGTACTAACTCTTCAAAGCTTAAGTTTTCATGAACTTGTTGGGCACTAATAATATTCATCACAATCTCTTTTTATCGTTTCATGAAGCTGCTTTACATGAAACGATGCAATTAATTAGCTTGATGGCTTAGTAAAGCCATCAACGCTATATCTATTCAGCTTAAAGCTCAATTAGGCCTTTAGGTGAATTAGTTAAAATCTTCAAACCATCGTCGGTAAGCACAACATCATCTTCAATTCTTACCCCGCCCCAACCTGGAATATAGATACCAGGCTCTATGGTGATTACGCAGCCCTTTTCAATCACTGCGTTACACGCTGGACCAATAAACGGCTGTTCATGCAAGACTAGACCGACACCGTGACCTAATCCCTCTCCGGCATACTGCTTATACTCACTGTTTAACAGTACATTAGCTGATTGTTGATATAAGTGACTGCCAATTACGCCCTCAGTAATTTCATCAATAGCAGCTTGTTGTGCTTGTTGTACTAATTGATAAACATGCTTTTGCTCAGCACTTGCTTGACCAAAAACGAAGGTTCTGGTCATATCAGAGCGATAACCATCAACCACTGCGCCAAAGTCGATGAGAATAAAGTCACCGTGTTTAAGCTGCCTCTCACCTGGAATACCGTGAGGCAAGGCACTACGCTCACCAAAGAGTAATATAGTAGCAAAAGAGACTTCATCAGAGCCCAACTTAGCCATTTGGTAATCTAATTCAGTGGCAAGTTCTTTTTCAGTCACACCTGCTTGAACTGAATTGAGCATAATAGCTAAAGCGCTGTCGGCAATTTTGGCCGCTTTTTCAATGGCGGCTATTTCTGTATCTGATTTTACATACCTTAACCGCTCAACCGCGCCGACTTCTGGCTCAATTTTGGCAAGCTTAGTTAAACTCGACACTTGTTGATTAATTTCTTGCCATTGATTAACACTAATGTGCTCACTTTCGTACGATAATTGTTGGCAATCATCTTGAAATAATAAATCTTCAATCAACGAAGCAAGTGTTTGATTTGCTCTATCTCGACAAATGACTTTAAAGTGTGAAGCTTGCTCTTTCGCTTGCTCAAAGTAGCGATAATCCGTTAATAAATAATTCGCTTTACTGGTCAATAAAATGGTTGCCGCATGGCCAGTAAAACTAGAAAGATAGCTGATATTGATGTCACTAAAAATCAACATTGCACTGTGAGGTTTATTGAGTACCTTTTCTCGTAATGTAGCTAAGTTCATAAATATTCCTTAATTGCGAGTCGTGTGTAAAATTACTGTATTAATCAGGGCTACTTACCTTAGTAAGAAACCATTTTTCAAAGGGTCTTTGGCATTAATTAGCCATTGAGCCTTGCCACAAACCTGTGCATCGCCAGTGACTTCTGGGATAACCGCATCAAGTCCGGCAAAGTTAAGTTGCTCAACAGCGCGCACATTAAATGGGCTGGCAAGAATGCTTTCAATAGTAATCGCTTGATTAAGGGCTACTTCGCCCTTTGCATGATGTAGGGCAATACGACCACTTACACCACTGCCGGTAGGGCTTCTATCAAGCTCGCCGTCGGCAAAAATACACACATTACGTGAATGCACTTGCTCATGAGGAGAGTCGTCAATAAAGATCACCCCATATAAAAAGCTTAACTCAGGCGTTGTTGGGTGTTTAACGAGATGATCTGGGTTGCTAGATGCCATGATGGCTTGTTTGATTTTTCGCCCATAATCAATCAACTTCTCATGTTGGCTTGGCAAGAGCGATAAACCAACAGAAGAGGCTTGAACATAGGCGTAAAAAGCTCCGCCGTAGCCAATATCAAAGCTAACATTGCCAATACCTGGCACAGCTATGGTTTGGTTTATTGCTAGAGCAAATGATGGCACACATTCAAAGCTAACCTTAGTGACAATATTATTTTCACTGTAAGCCTTTGCTCGAATTTGGCCACAAGGTACGTCAATGACAACTTTAGTAATATCACCAGTTTGGAAAACCACACCTGATTCAACGGCAGTTTTAGTCAGGGCGATAACCGCGTGACCACACATGGTGCTATAGCCTTCGTTATGAATGAAGATAGCACCAAAGTGACTATCTTCTCGCTCAGCATCAGTAATGATTGCGCCGTACATATCTGCATGACCACGTGGCTCAAAGATTAATGCTTGACGAAGCTCATCATGATTGGCCTTACAGTCTTCTCTTTTCTCAAGGATTGTCTGCCCTTTAAGCTCAGGAAAGCCACTGGTAATTATTCTTAGTGGCTCACCTCCGGTATGACACTCTAAGGTGTTAATCGTTAAGAAGTGCTCTTGCGCGGTATTAACTTGCCACTGCTCAAATTTTTGTGCCGCTGCTGTAATATTTACTGTCATTTACTTTACTCTACCGTTAAGGACTCCTTTCCTATTTATCTTAAATGGGTGTTATGCCACTTGCTCTTGTTGAGCAAGTTGTTGCTGCTGAATATCCGTAATAAAGTGTTTATTAAAGAAGTAGAAAGCAACACAAGTACTAAAACCTAAAAAGCTGATAATGCCCCACATCAACGTTGGCTGACCTAACGTGGTGGCAAAGTAATCATATAACCAACCCGATAATAAACCGGCAAATAAGTTACCTAAGGCCATAGAAACAAAGTAATAGCCCATAAACATAGCGGCTTTATCTTTCGGCGCAAAACTTGCGACATATTCTTGGCTCTTAGGTGATGAAATCATTTCACCTACCGCAAAAACAACCACAGCGCAGCTCACTAATAAACCACCAAAGATAATGCCGTGAGCAAAGCCTTGCATTAACATTGAAAAAGACAGAATTGCAGTTCCCAAGATTAATGCTGGTAACGCTTTGAATCGACCGATAAAGTTAGAGATCATGATTTGAAAAATAATAATCATTAAGAAATCAATACTTAAAATAGTCGCCGGGTTCATTTGTCGATATTGTTGTGACCATTGCTGCGCCCATTGTCCTGCACCATCCGCACTAAGCACTTGTTTAGCGCTATCACCACTACTTTGTACCGCTTGACCTAATATACCAAAGGTTTGCTTTATTTCTTCTGCAGGTAAACGAATATCAAGGGCAGCAAGGGTACGGGTAATATCTTGAATAGCTGCTTGGCTTTGACCAATATCAATATCACGGTATTGAGTAGCTAAGCGCATGATCTCACTGGTTAAGGTTTCGATGTTTACTGAAGTAAGTACCTCATGCAGCCATGGGCTGACAGAATGCAGTAGTGACACCAAGTCAGAGCTATCAACAAAATCACGAATATACACGGGCAATGTGACAAAAATCTGTAAATAAACCGTCCAAAAGCCAGTCATAATCAATAAGTAAGCCATAAAAGCTTTATTACCCAACTGCATTTTTTGGAAATACCAAGGTAAAGTATTCACGGGTGAGTTAGTTTCTACGCCTTGATTTGCATTTTGCTTAGCGTTCTTGTTAGCAACAAGAAGATCCCAAACAACAGCACTTACTACAAGCACTGCAGCAGCGACACTGGTAAATTCACTGCCAATAAAGCCTGCATAAAAGGCCACTAATAAAATTAAAAGAGGTACCACTAATAGCGCCAATCTAAAGTTACCAAGTACTTGCTGCATTTCTTGGAAAACTTGTTTTAGCGGTTTATTTTTCGCGTGAATTTCAGGCTCTTTGTAGAAGAATAACGCTGGAATAAAGTTAACCGAAATCCAAATACAGGCAAAAGTGAACACCCACTCCCAACCGTAATGTTTTTGTATAATAGGTGCTAATACTGGTCCTAAGAAGCCACCAATATTTACCATCATATAGAAAATACCAAAGCCTAGACCACGGTTAGTTTCATCTGTTGTGCGGCTTATGGTTGCAGTCACTACCGGTTTGAAAATCCCAGCCCCGAGTGCAATCAACATAAAGATGCCCATAAAGCTGGCTAAGTCTTTAGCGTAACCTAAAAAGTAATAACTAGGTGCCATTAAAGCGAATGACAACAGGAACATTTTTCGATAGCCGAACCGGTCAGCTAAAGCACCTGATACCACAGGAAATAAATAAAGAAAAAAGGGCACGACCCCCATGATCAAACCACGCTCAGTATTACCTAAGCCTAAGCCTCCTTGCGTCGTTGGTGTCATAATATAACTAGCAAGTAATGTATACATACCATACCAAGCAAGTCGCTCGAAAATTTCCATGGTATTGGCTACATAAAAAGCAGGTTGAAAAGGACTTCTGTTAGTTTGACTCACGGTTTTATCCACCTATGTATTAGAGCCATTGCCAGTTAACACTTGCATAGCTCCATAGTATTGAAACGGTATGAGGTTGTTTGGGTAACCATCTATGTCACAACAAACAAATTTCAATGAATTAATTAACGCATACAAAAAAGGCGCACTCTTCATAAGTGCGCCTCAAGTTTTTACTAGTCTCTTAACAAAGCAGGCAGCAATTCTACTGGCATGTTTTGGTAACAGATTGGACGTCTGAAGCGAATAATCGCTTCACTGCCTACTGAAGTTGTTCTGATATTAGTAGAAGCAGGGAATGGACCACCGTGATTCATTGAAGCACAAACTTCAACACCGGTAGGCATTTGGTTGTAAATTAAACGACCTACTTTGTGAACCAGCGTTTGGCTTAGTTTTTGTGATTCAGCTAAGTCGCTATCCAGGGCATGAATACTCGCGGTTAAGTTACCTTTTAATAAGCTAACTAATTGCTGCATTTCATTGGCATCTGCACAACGAACAATCAAGGCACTAAAACCAAAAACTTCTTCTTGTAAAAGTGGAGTGCTTGCAAAGGTAGCAAAGTCAGTTTCAAATAATGTAGCAGAACACTCTTGCTCATTACCCGCTTGACCTGTTGCAAGTAAAGTAACCTTATCTAGTGCTTCACGCTCAGCAACCGCAGCATTATAACCGGCACACATTGCAGGTGTTAACATTACGCCTGCAGCTTGCTCAATCAATGATTCACTTGCCGCGTTAACAAAGCTTTGATAATCAGCACTATCTTTTTCACCAACAGCAACCCAAACGCCTGGGCTAGTACAGAATTGACCTTGACCCATCATTAATGAGGCAACTAAACCTTGCGCGATTTCAGCACTGTCAGATTCTAGCTTTTTAGGCATAATGAACTGTGGATTAATGCTGCCTAATTCACCGTAAAAAGGGATAGGCTCAGGACGTTGATGAATTTGCTGCTGTAAAATCATGCCAACTCGCTCAGAGCCAGTAAAACCTACTGCTTTCACTAATGGATGCGTAACGATTTGTGTAGCAATGCCGTAATTTTTACCTTGAATCAGTGAAAATACACCAAGGTCTAAATCACAAGCTTTAATGGCTTTTAAAATGGCACTTGCCACTAGTTCAGCAGTTGCGGGGTGTGCAGCATGAGCTTTCATTACAACAGGGCAACCTGCAGCTAGGGCGGATGCAGTATCGCCGCCGGCAGTAGAGAAAGCTAATGGGAAGTTACTCGCTGCAAACACACCAACAACACCTAGTGGCAAGTAGCCTAAACGGGTATCAGGTTTTGGTAATGGTTGACGCTCACCATCGGCACGGTCAATAACACCTTGGTATTCGCCTGAGTCTAATAAGTCTGCAAAAAGATTAAGTTGACCAACCGTTCGGCCACGCTCACCTTGAATACGCATTGCCGGCAAACCAGTTTCACCACAAGCAGCTTCAACTAACTCATCACCAAGGGCTAAAATTTCTTCACCAATAGTACGTAAAAAAGTAGCGCGCTTTTGGGCACTTAACTGTCCGTAAGTAGCAAAAGCTTCGTTCGCGCGAACAATAGCAGTATTTACTTCTAATTCTGTTGCGTCGCTAAACTCAATATCAATAGCTTTATGTGTTTGTGCATTAAATGCCTTGAAACCACCTTCTGTTTTGCCAGACCATTCGCCAGCAATTAGGTTTTGTCCTGTAATTGTCATGTTCTTACTCACCTATAGTTCAGAGTGCATTGTGAAATGCACGGGAATAAATTAGTTATTGAGTAAGCATTTTACTTACTCATTTTGTTCAATCGTTTTGGCTATTTAACAATAAAACCAAAGGCGTAGGGATCATCATCATCTATGGTGATACAGTTTTTACCAAAGACTTTTGCCCAACCTTGAATACTTGGCATAATGGCAGAAATTGTTTCACCGTGAGCATCAAGCTCAACCACTTGTTCTATCTTGCCGGTAAACTGACTGCCAATATAACTTTCATGTATAAAGGTATCGCCTAATGAAAGCTGACCTTTGGCAAAAAGTTGTGCCATTCTTGCACTAGTGCCGGTACCACAAGGTGAACGGTCAATAGCCTTATCACCATAAAATACGGCATTAGCGGCATCAGAGCCGTTGGTTTGTGACTTCCCTGTCCACAAAACGTGACTGACACCATTGACACTTGGATCTTCTGGGTGAACGCAATCAAGTACTTCACTTGCTATTTCACGTACAATTGGGCTCCATTTAAGGATATCCCCTGCACTCCATTGATCTATGCCTGGAAAATTCTCTTGTGGTTCAACGATAACGTAATAGTTACCGCCGTATGAAACGTCGACTTTTAAACAGCCTAAGCCAGGAATATCAAGTATCACGTCGCGATGCGCTAAATAGGCCGCGACATTAAATATTTTAACTGAAGAGACCTTGCCGTTTTCTTCTTTATACTCAATATTGATTTGTCCTGCTGGAACATCAATAGTTAATTTACCTGGAGTCTTAGGAGTAATAAGACCACTCTCTAAGCCTGCGGTAATCGTACCTATGGTGCCATGACCACACATTGGCAAACAGCCTGATGTTTCAATAAATAAAATTGACGCATCAGCATTGTCGCTGCAAGGTGGGTATAAAAATGCACCTGACATCATATCGTGGCCACGAGGTTCAAACATCAAACCTTGACGAATCCAATCATAACGTTCGATAAAATCTGTACGCTTTTCACTCATGGTGTTACCGTTTAAATGAGGATGACCGCTGGTCACCAACCTTACCGGGTTGCCACAGGTATGCGCATCAATACAAAAAAATGTGCCTTTAAGCATATTGTCTCCAATATTTTCCAATTCCATTAAGTTTCTTTTCTTTCTGTAAGAAACATAATAAAACTATGTTTATTTTAACCGCGAAAAAGTAAGCACTGAAGTTAGCTTCAGTGCTTACTTAACAACATTTAAACCAATCAATCTAAGTTAAGTAAACATACTTAGATTGATGCGGTTAACAACGGCTTCATTGTATATGCGTTCATTATTTCCGCATCCTATACCAGTTAAAGGCATACGAGTTGCTAGTGTTAATTCACTACCACGACCAACAACAGCTTCTTTAACTGCTTTTTGTTACATTAATTGATCTAGTTAAAACTATTACTAGTCAAATCTACGTATATTGTATACAATTATTTGGAGATGGCAAGAAAAAATTATAGGTAGTAAAAGTACGTGAGGGCTTATAATTTTTCGAGGTGATTTTTGTAGTAAAATCTAGGCAGTTAAGTGAGCAAAACTAATGGTTAATGAGTGATTTTTTTCAAGCTACTAAGTATGAACAATATTACTATTGAGTGCTGAAATTTACAGTAAATCCCCAAACGCCGATAGTTCCCTCTATAACTCTAGAGTTTTAATCGACTATTAACTAATGAGTAAGTTATTAATGAATACCGCAACAATAGATAATACTAATAACAAGCAACAAACGGTTGCTGTAATTGGTGCCGGCGTTATTGGCGTTAACTGCGCGCTTGAATTGCAAAATTTAGGCTACCAAGTCACTTTAATTGATAAAGATGGTATTGGCCTCGGTTGTTCTAAAGGCAATGCTGGCCACTTTGCCACAGAACAAGTTTTTCCTCTGGCTGAGTCTTCTCTTATTTGGCAAATGCCAAAGTTATTGCTTGACCCCCTTGGTCCGGTATCGTTATCTGCTAAACATTTCGTCAAAGCAATCCCTTGGTTTATGCAGTTTTTTAATAATATGCGCGCTAAATTACGTGATAAGAACACCCTAGCACTACAAGCACTTAATAAAAATGCCATAACTCATTTTAAAAGCGTGTTAAAAGCCGCCAATGCTGAGCACCTTTTAACACAAAATGGCTCATTATTAGTTTTTGAAACCGATAACCTACGCACAGTAGAAGCAATGCATAAACACTACAAAGATGCAGGTATTGCGGTGAAGTTGTTAGATAGAATGCAAACGATAGCACTTGAACCTAACTTACATGACAATATTAACTATTCCCTATTCTTTACTGATGTCGCTCATACCATCAATCCACTAGCCATTAGCCAAACACTGGCTGATGTTGCTAAAAGTAAAGGCATGATCTTTAAGCAAGCAAGCGTTTCCAAAATAGCACAATCATCAAATGGCGTAACTATCAAGACAGATAAGGAAGCGTTTGAAACCGATCACTGTGTGGTTGCTTGTGGCGCTTGGTCAAAAGAATTACTTAAAGGCCTAAACTATCATCTACCAATAGAAGCTGAGCGAGGATATAGTTACAGTCTCCCTGTTGCAGAAAATGCTTCTGCATCATTATCTCGACCTGTAGCTTCAGCGGAGCGTCGATTTATTATTACGCCAATGGAGAGCACCTTAAGACTTGCAGGTACAGTTGAATATGCCGGCTTACATACTCCACCAAATTATAAACGTGCTGAGATGTTAGAAGATAATGCTAAATTTATCTTAAAATCACTTCCTTCAAAAGATACCGTTAATGGTGAGCAAGAAGCTGCTGAAAGTTGGATGGGCTGTCGCCCTTCTCTGCCAGACTCTTTGCCGGTTATTTGCCAAGCACCAAATCACGACAAAGTTTTCTTTGCCTTAGGACATCAGCATTTAGGTTTAACACAAGGGGCAATTACCGGTAAATTAATTGGTCAGTTAGTCAGTAATCAAGCAACAGAAATTGATGTTAGACCATTTTGTATTAGTCGCTTTAATTAAGTTTTAATAAGCTAAGTTAATTTATTTAATTCGCGGTATTTTTATACGCCAAGCAAAGAAAGCTGATAATTTCAGCTACAAATGCCATTTAAAACAACATATTGAACAATTTTTAATTTTATTACCCGTTCATAGAATTCTATTTTTTAAGCTATTTGCTGTCAAAACATTCAAAGCAAAATAAGTTAACTTACCGTTAAGATCCAGCCTTATTAGTTAACAGCAAAATAACTAATAAATCCTAGCCAGCTTACTACTAATAAAATCCAAGGAAGTTTAGCTGGTTTTACTTGAGTCAAGGTTGGCTTTTCTTCTTTCATCGCCACCGATTTTTGTTGCTGTTTGAGCTTTTGTTTTCGTTCTTTATCACGCTCGCGAGCTTTTTTACTCTGCTGTTTTTTATACTCGCTAATACCTTTTTCTATCCCTTGAGCAATGAGCTTAGTTTGCTCTTTGGTTTGGCCTTTTTTTTGCGTGCCTTTAGCAACCTTCATCGCTTGTTCTTGAGTTTCTTGTGAGGTTTTATTATTCATGAGTTACTGATTCTATAAGATATATTAAAATTTGAGTATGTAAAGTTAGGGGCTGTTTGGCTTGCGCAATTAAATATCTCGGTAATTAAATATCTCGGTAATTAAAATGTACCGCTAAAGCTTAGGCCATAATGACCCGACTTTGCAATTGGCGTAATGGTAACCCCAGAATAGGGCTCGGTAAAATATAACCCTGAGATTATTCCGATAGCCGCGCCAGCTAAAACATCTTCAATATAGTGTTTATCACTTTCAACACGGCTATAACCAACAAAAGTTGCACCTAAGTAAGCAGGTATTGCCCACTGCCAACCATATCGTTGCTGAATAAAAGTTGCCGCAGCAAAACTATCCGCGGTATGCCCAGAGGGGAAAGAGTCGTCACCAGAGTTATCAGGTCTGTCTTTATCAACGGCAAACTTCAGCCCTTCAACGGTTAGCCGCGATACTACGCCTGATTTTATTAATTGCCAGCTACCTTGGTAATCATCTTCAATCACCAATGTCGCACCAAATGCAGTGGCGGGTAACAGCAAGTGAATAATATCACCCGACTTTTCTAGGCTTGATTTTGACCAGGCTGGTAAAGCGATAATTAATAAAAAAAGAAATACAGCAGCCTTCATTAAATAACCCCAAATGATAAATATAGGCGTCTTTATACCTAGCAAAGTAGCGAATTGCAAAAGTAGTTTTGTATTAAGTCATCATTAACCATGATGCTTCAAACGACAATAAGAGCATAAATTACTTGAACTCATCGAATAAACACGTCTATTAGTCGTATCATGGTTGACATTTTTTTAACATGTTAGAGAATGATAGAGTTTGAAGTTAGACCAGTTTTAAGCAATCAGGTATTTTGCCAAACAAAAACGTCAGTTGAATAATTCATAATAATTGTGAAAAACCAATATTGGATTTCACCACAACTCACGGTTTAAGAGTCTGACTTACTATAATTTATTTAATATAAGAGAATTATTTCATGAAAAAATCATTAATAGCCATTGCGCTAGCCACCACTTTTTTAAGTGGCTGTGGCATATTTGAGGGAAGTAATGACAGTACAGATAAAAGTGTTGTTGCTGCTAAAGCTGAGTTAGGAAGTTTCGGTGTTGATTTAACTGCGCGAAATGAAGCGGTTAAGCCTGGTGATGACTTCTTTATGTATGCCAGCGGTACTTGGTATGACAACTATGTGATGCCAGCTGATAAAACACGCTACGGTGCATTTACCGGTTTAGCTGAGCGCAGTGAAAAACAAGTAAAAGAAATTATTGATGATATTGCTAGCCGCAGTGACTTAAACGCTGAAGAGCAACTTGTTGCTGATTTCTACCATGCCTACATGGATACCGAAACCATCAATAGTTTAGGTATTAAGCCAATTCAACCAACGTTAGATCAAATTAATGCAGTAAAAAATACTGATGATTTAACTAAAGTTTTTGGTGAAGCATGGTTAACAGGTGCTAAATCACCTATTGGCGGCTACATGTGGTTTAACCGCTTAGATCCAAACCAATATGAAATCTCTGTTGGTGCTGGAGGTTTAGGCTTACCAGATCGCTCTTATTACCTAGAAGAAAGCGAACGTTTCGAAAAAACGCGTAATGCCTACGTTGCCCATATTGCCAAAATGTTAGCCTTTGCCGGTATTGAAGATGGACAAGCACGCGCCGAAGCAATTCTTGCTTTAGAAACTAAAATTGCGCAAGGTCACTGGCCACGTGAAAAGCGTCGTAACCGTGATTTAACCTTAAACCAAGTTAAGCGTAGTGAATTGAATAAGCAGTACCCAGACTTTAACTGGGACACTTATTTCGCGCAATCAGGTCATAAAGTTCCTCAACTGAACATCTCTCAGCCTGAGCCTGTAAAAGCAATGATTGCCTTGATCAACGCTGAGCCAGTGAATGTATGGCAAGATTACTTAACTTTCCACACAATTAGCGGCAACGCAGGTTTATTGTCTGAAGACATATATGCAGAAAACTTTGCATTTTATGGTAAAGAATTAAGCGGTCAGCAAGAGCCTCGTCCTCGCTGGAAACGCGCGATTGGTGAAATGTCTAGTACTGAGTCTTTAGGTTTTGCCATCGGTAAAGTTTATGTATCTCGTTACTTCCCTGAAACCTCTAAGCAGCAAATGGCGCAGTTAGTTGAAAACTTGCGTACTGCTTTAGGTCAGCGCATTGACGGCCTTGAGTGGATGGGTGAAGAGACTAAAGTGAATGCTCACGCTAAACTTGCCGCTTTTAACCCTAAAATCGGTTACCCAGATGTATGGCAAGAGTTTGATGGTGTTACTATTTCTAAAACTGATTTAGTGGGCAACATTCAAAACCTTCGCAAATTCTTTAACGATGATAGTATTGCTAAAGAGTTAGAAAAAACTGACCGCAATCGCTGGGGCATGACACCTCAACGTGTAAATGCATACTACAACAGTTCATTTAACGAAATTGTTTTCCCTGCAGCTATCTTACAACCGCCATTTTTCGATCCAAATGCCGATCCTGCTGTTAACTATGGTGCAATTGGTGCGGTAATTGGTCATGAAATGGGTCACGGTTTTGATGACCAAGGCTCTAAATCTGATGCTAATGGTATTCAACGCAACTGGTGGACTGACAAAGACAGAGATGCCTTTGATGCTAAAGCCGATGAACTTGTTGCCCAGTACAATAAGTATGAGCCCATTCCTGATAACTTCGTAAACGGTCGCAATAGTTTAGGTGAAAACATTGGTGATGTGGGTGGTTTAGCTATGGCTTATCATGCATACAAACTAAGTTTGAATGGCAAAGAAGCACCAGTCATTGATGGTGTAACTGGCGATCAACGTTTCTTCTTAGCTTGGGCTCAAGTTTGGAAAGAGAAACGCACAGAAAAAAGCATGTTAAACCAGCTTCGCGGTGGTACTCATGCTCCGGGTCGTTTCCGTGCCCAAGCACCTCGTAACCATGATGCGTGGTATAAAGCGTTTGACGTGAAACCAGGTGATAAGTTGTATTTACCTGAAGACCAACGTGTACGTATTTGGTAAGGCTATTTATTAAGCTTAGCCTTAACACTAACGGCTGTTAACTACCTTATAGGTATATAACAGCCAAAAAAATGCCAGTCAGCTATCTGACTGGCATTTTTATTTTCTGTGATTAAATTCAATGAGAATAAATGTTCAAAAACAAGGCGCTTAATTGAGCAATAGCCGGCTATTGTGATTGCAGCAACGATGTTATTGGATGTTTAGACCATTGAAGACCATCATTTCATTAGGCTATTAATTAGTTAAACTTGAAACGTGATACTAGCTCATTTAAGCGAATAGCTTTATCTCTGAGCTCGCTACAAGCGATAGAGGTTTGTTGAACAATCTCACTATTAGCACGAGATATATCAGCTACCGCCGTAACGTGAGGATTAATTTCTCCCACTACATTCGATTGCTCGCCTGTCGCTGTCGCTATTTGCAAGTTCATATCATTCATAATACCAATACTTTCAGAAATACTTTCTAAATGCTTCCCTGAGTGAGTTGCTTCTGTTTGGCTGCTAGTGCTTAACTCGGTACTTTGCGAGATAGCTGTCACCACTTCTTCAGTTTTTGATTGTAGCTTCTCAATAATGTTTTTAATCTCTTCTGTTGAATCATGACTTCGTGAAGCAAGGGTTCTTACTTCATCCGCAACAACGGCAAAACCTCTACCTTGCTCCCCTGCACGTGCCGCTTCAATCGCAGCATTTAGTGCTAACAAGTTCGTTTGCTCAGAAACACTACGAATAACTTCAACTACGGTATCAATTGAGCGAGCATCTTCAGCTAATTGGGTGATCATAGACCTTGTTGAGTCTAACTGTTCGCTCATATCTGAAACACTGGAGATTGTTTGGACCACAGAGTCATTACCTTGTTGTACCGTTGAATCTGCAGCTTGGGCGCTTTCGGCTGCATTATTGGCACTACCAGCAATTTCTTCTGCAGTCATGCCCATTTCATGCATCGCCGTGGCAATTTGCTCAACGCGACTTACCTGCTCGGTAATTTCAGCCTCCATCGCTTTCGCTTGCGAGTCAATTTCTTCAATCGCCACTGACAATTCGCTTCCGGTATTTGAGACTTTTTCCAACAACTCACTTAAATGCGAAACAAATTGGTTATAACCTCTCGCCATGGTGCCTGCTTCATCTTGTCGGCTATCATCTAAACGCACGGTTAAATCACCGCCTCCTTTACCAATTTCAGCTAACATATCTGCTAATTGTCCAAACGGTGCAATTAATCGAGAAATTAACCAAGCACTGACGATGACTGAAATCACAGCAATAATTAGCCCCATCATCACCAAAGCCCAAGTGAGTTTTGTTAAACCGCCAAGCACTTCATGTTTTGGCACTTCTGCTACCACATACCAACCTATGCTATCTAAATATCGACTGGCAATCAGTGTTGTTTCTCCTTCACGAGTAAACTCAGTCGAGCTAAACTGTGATTTTGACAATAACTGTTGGCTAGCATTAACGCCCATATCGGCTAACTTTTTACCGATGACTTGCGTATCAGGGTGAAGCTTTACAGTGCCTAGTTCATCCACTAAAAATACTTTTCCTGTTTCTGCAATGCGGTATTGGCTGATACTCTTTGCCATGTTTTCAAGGGATAAACCAACGCCTACTACGGCACTTGGTTGTCCATTAATTGTCATTAGGTAATTAATAAACAGTGTTGGAATATTGGTTTCTTCGTCAATATCTAAGCTTAGCTCGTACTCTTTACCACTGTTGATAAAACCATAAAACCACTGATCTTTACTGTTTTGAGGAGATAAGGTTTTAAATAAACCACTTGGAGTAAAATAGTGACCAGAATTTGCAGAGACTAAAAAAGCGCTAATGGTATTGAATTCTTGCTGTATATTTTTCAGGTAAGCAACGACTTGACCATGGTCACTTTGCGCTTCACCATTACTGATAAATTGTTGAGCATACAAATTGCTCGACATAGTTTGTGAAACGGTAATAGGTAGCAGTAAGTGTGCATCGAGATCATTCGCAACTTCACCTAATGCTGCTGGCAGCTCTCTTTCAATAGCAGCCTCTAGTATAATTGCGCGACTAGAGTTAAGTGCGAAGGCACTAACGATCAAAATAGATAGCACCACAGCGACCAAAGTAGTAAGTACAACTTTACGGCGAATATTTAAATTCAACATAGATAAATCTCTTCCTTTGTAAGTAAAAACAAGCACGGTGGTAAACGTAAACTCAAATGGAAATGACGATTTTGTAAAAACGACTACTAATGATTAATAGCATAATGTTTTATAAGTATTTTATATTTGTCATCTTCAAATTATAACTAACCTAACTATAGACTATATCTATCCTTTGCTTGAAAAACTTGACTAAATAGCAACGGGTGATTTCATATAGTGAAAAATCAATTCACACTCTGAATTTATTAACCGATTTTTATGGCCAAAAAAAAGACCAAGCTTTATAAGCTTAGTCTTTTTATCGGCAACGTTAACAAAAGTTTAATAAAAAATTAAATTATTTATTTCTGCAAGTTATTGAGTTTTTTATTACTTTTTATACTTTTCAAACCAAGCGAGTGAATGTTCAATTTTAGTGATCATTCTAGAAGGCTTGCCTGCAATACCGTGTGGAGCACCAGGTACTTTAACCAATACAGTATCTATTTTTCTTAATTTTAGCGCTTGATAAAACTGCTCTGTTTGCGCCATTGGTGTACGTAAATCTTTCTCACCTGTCATTAACATCGTTGGCGTGGTTACATTACCAACTAAAGACATTGGAGATCGTTTCCAGTAATGCTCAACATGCTCCCATGGCATACCAGGAAACTGCGTTGGTATTTGCCCTAAGCCACTGTCAGCAGTTAATACTTTACTTAACCAGTTAATTACCGGCTTTACCACTACAGCAGCAGAGAAACGGTCAGTTAAGCCAATAGCATACGCAGTAGCAATACCGCCGGCTGAGCCCCCGGCGATAAATAGGTTTTCTTTATCAACAAAACCTAAATCAATCATGGCATCAACACCTGAATTATGATCAGCAAAATCCTCTTTAGAGCTGTATTTATACTTCAACAACATAGCAAAGCGCTCACCATAGGAGCTACTACCTCGGTGGTTGTCATAGAAAACGACATAACCTTGAGCGGCAAAACGCTGTAATTCAGCTGAAAAATGAGGCCCATAAGCTAGATGAGGTCCGCCATGAATTTCTAGAATTAACGGATACTTTTTCTTAGGATCAAAATTTGGCGGGGTAATATACCAGCCTTGAATTGGCTCTTGATCAAATGAAGATTTATAGTTGATTTCATGCACTTTACCTAAGGTTTTATGCGCAAGTAAATCTTCATTTAACTGCGTTAACTGTACGAGCTTTTTACGCGTATTAACCATCGCAACATTGGCTGGTCTTGAACTGGTACCATGAGTAAATGCTATGACGCCATCATAAGAGGCAGAAAAATTACCACTAATATAAGGGCGACCCAGTGTCGTGCCTGATAGCGTATCGGTGAGTGTTTTAATTTTACCTTTTGTGGTGATGGTCGCCAACTTGCGCTTGCCAAAATCATCAAAGGATATCGCCAGCGTAGAGCTTGATAACCATTGTGGTGCGCTTACTGAACGATCAAAGTCTGTTGCCACTGGCGTTACTTTTTTAGTTTTCCAGTCCATAACATTTAATTTACTATTACGGTAAGGATTTAGCGCATTCGATCTCGATAAAAAGGCGAGTTTTTTGCCATCTTCTGAAAATACTGGGTTGAACTCTTTACCGGGTTCATCGGTTAATTGCGTCAGTTTACTGTCTGCTAGTGTTACTTGGTATAAGTTACCTTCTAGGGATTTATACTCCCAGTCTTTTATCCTATTGGCAGAAAAGACAATTGCCTCACTGTTATTAGTCCAACTTAGCTTACCTCTGTGGTGAAAATCACCTTGGGTAATTTGACGTGGCGTTCCGCCTTCACTGGGTAAAACAAAGATATGCTTATAGCCCGGCTTAACCAAACCACGGCCATCAGCTTGATAATAAGCTTGATCAATCACAACCACGGGATCTGACCACTTTGCCCCTTTAGGTTTTTTCGGCATTTTGGCAATAACTGTCGCTTTATCTGCGACGAGTTGAGTAAACGCTAACCATTTACCATTGGGAGACCAAGTTAAACTACCGATACCACTTTGTAGTTGGCTGATCAGTGCTGTCCTGTTCTCTTTAAGATAATGAACGTGGACTTGATAGCTTCCGGTAAGATTACTTATAAAGGCAATTTTTTCCCCATCCGCTGACCAACGAGGTTGAGAATATTGTTTGTCATCTGAGAAAAGTGGTAATTGCTTTTTACTTTTAACATCAACGAGCCATAGGTTTTTATTTTTGCCATCAGTCATGATGTCATTAGAGTTTCTGATATAAACAATTTTGCTACCATCAGGTGATATTTGAGGATCACTGGCATATTCAAGCGAAAAGATATCCTCTGCTTCAAAGGTGCTAGTTGCTATCGCGCTAAAAGAGGTCGAAACGACACTCACCAGCAAGACTAACGGAATAGAAAAATTAGAAAAAAAACGCATTGGGGGCTCCTAAGTAATGATGAGTATAAAGTTTACTCATCGGACTAAATTTCAACATCACTCATTGTATACAAAGTAGTGCTATTTCACATGTTCCTAGCGGTGTTTTTATCTTGAATCTTTGGCGATTGGTCGCAAGTTGCAATGGGTAGTTGATTACAAAATACTCGAGTGTAACTAACCCACCTTAACTCAATAAAAATTATTGAATTTCTATTGTCTGTTTGACAGCTAAATAAAGAGGTGAAACCAAATAAAATCTGGTCTACATTACTAAAGCTAACAATAGTATGCTTTTCAATATGGTAGACTTGTCAAAATCATTATTTCACGGAATAAAACATGTTAAAAAAGATTAAAATTTACGGTTCAATCTTAATAATATTAATCATCGCCTTAGTGATTATTAAAAAACTAACCAGTGATGAAGTCGGCGATGTTTCATTAGGGATGTTTACCTTAAAAGATATCAAGCTTAATACCATGGTCGATCCAGTTGTTACAGGGGTTACCTGTCATGTCGCGAGTGTTGAAGCAGACCTAAGCTTGTCAGATCCTAGTGACAGTTCAATATCTTGTCGCCAAACAGGTGAAATTACCGCGCAGATGCTTGCTCAAATTGATAAAAGTAAGTCTGGGGAAATAGTTTTTAAGAAATCAAAGAGTATCTTTTTTAAAAGCATGAAAGTAAGACGTATTTATGATGCGCAAAGCCAAACATTAATGTACTTATCTTATGCAACCAAAGAAACGTCAGGGAGCTTCAAGCATAGTCTTTCGACAGTACCGCTTTGGGGAACTAAAGCTTATACAACGCAGCAAGTTATTATTAAAAACTGATGCAGTACTAAGTAGCAGTAAGATAGAACTAAGATAAAGCCAAGATAAAAAAGGAAACTAATAGAAAACTTAGTACTAAGCTTAACAGTAAAAGCTAGTTTCTAAGCTAATCCGAAAGCTAATTCCCAAGAAACTCCAATGAATAGACGACAGCGGCTTTTACAGCGTTGTCGCATCGCAGCAATTCTCATACCGCAGTAAAACACTTACCTTAGTGATGACAATTTACCTCTCCCGCCAAAAGCCGACAGAAGCCGAGAAAAAGCAATAAATAAGAATAACTCTCATTGTAATACTTTCATAATAAATTAAAAAATTAGGATCATTTCTATTTGATAACAGCAATAAGTTGTAAAAATTCACAGAAAACAAAAAAATAAACAACCATTTCGTAATTAAATTACAAAATAACTTTACACCAGTGTCAAAATTAGTATAATTACTCCACTTCTTCAGCAGAGCGATAATTAACTAGAAACTTCTAGCAATTATTTACCAGTTAAAGATAAACAAATTCCTAATCATTTGTATCCCCTTACACTGATTATTTTTAACCGCATCACTTGATGCGGTTTTTTTTTAGTTTTTTTCCTGCATTTTCTTATAATTAACCCTTGCTAAGCTTTTGGCAAACTAATGGTAAATTGTGCACCGGACAGGGCTGCTGAGTTATCAATCATGATCTCACCGTGATGCCATTCAACAATGCGTTTTACAATAGCTAAGCCCATGCCATAGCCTTTCACTTGTTGTTCGTTAGTTTTACCGCGAATAAAAGGCTTTAGAATTTGTTCTCTTTGATCAACAGCAATACCTTTGCCATCGTCAGCAATGGTGACAATAACTTGGCTCATTTGCTCTTCAATAGTGACATGGATTTGCTTTTGACAATATTGGTAGGCATTTTGTAGTAAGTTACTCATTAACACCATTAAATAAGAAAGATCTCCGTCAATCATCACTTTATGCTTTGGTACTTGTAAGATTAAATCAACGTCATCTTGGCTTTTGTTTTTTATACAGGTATTTACTAGTGCTAAAAAGTCGACCGGTGCTTTATTTAAAGTGATCAAGGTTTGATCTAACCTAGCATAGCTTAATAAGCTCTCAACCAGATCAACCATTTCATCGACATTATCACTGATGCGTTGCTCAAACTTTTTCCGCAATACTGGGTCATCTTCTTCTTGAATAGTATCAATACCAAATCGAATTCGCGCTAACGGTGTACGTAAATCATGAGAAACGGCACTACTGAGCAGCTTGATATCACTGACAAGATCATCAATTCGCTGTGCCATGCGATTAAACTCTAACTCGAGATCCCTAATATAAGAGATAGAGCCAACATCAATGCGTTGGTTTAGATTGCCTTCACCAAATGATTTGGCCGTTTGACGTAAGGTCATTAAACGTTTCGCTAACGGATAAAGCCAAAGTAACATTAACAGCAATACGGCAAGATAAAATAAACTGGTGAGTACGATAGGTAAAAACGACTGATTTGAGCTGGAGTGCAATGGCGGCGTTGTCAGTATTAGCAACTCTTTTGACTGTGGTAAATAAAAGTGAAGCGCAACACTATCATCAGTTTCTAAGAGTAATGGCTGCCCTGCTATTAAGTCTGTCAACAATGCTTTGGGCAATGGCAAGTTAGCCAAAGGTTGTAATTGCAATGTTAATTGCTCCTCTTTGGGCCATTGCTCAATAAACTGTTGTCGGTTATCTATTGCAGCTAAAGCAACAGACAAGTGAGTACCTACTTTCTCTAATGTACTAATTAAATCTTGTTGATGGCTATTAAGCTCTTGAGTACTACTATCTGATTTTTGATTGAGGTATTGGCTATAAATACCATCAAACATCCAGCCTAAACCAATGGTAGCAATAAGCACCACGGCTAATAATGACAGCGCTAAATTACGCATATGAAATGAACCTATAACAAGAGTTTATTGAAAGAGCAGTTGCTACCAAACATCATTGGCAAATAAATAGCCTTTGCCCCAAATGGTTTTTATTCTAAAAGGCTCAGATGAGTCATCTTTAAGCTTTTTACGCAATCTAGAAATTCGAAGGTCAATGGAGCGATCAAAACCATCGTAATCGAAACCGCGAAAATGACTCACCAACTCTTTTCTTGAGACAACTTGTCCCGCTTTATTAGCGAGAAACCATAAAACATCAAACTCATTAGAAGAGACTTTAATTAATTCCCCATCTAGGGTGACACTTCTCGCTTGCTCGCTAATAACAAGACCACTAAATTGTAATACACCGTTTGATTCAAGTTCATCGGCACTTAGCTGATTTAATCCAGAGCTGTCTTGTGCGCGAGATTTATCTTCACGTCTTAATAAACCGCGAATACGCGCTAATAACACTCTTGCCCTTACCGGCTTGGTTATATAATCATCTGCGCCCATTTCTAGGCCTAACACTTCATCAATCTCTTCATCTCGTGCGGTGATCATAATAATAGGGTTATCAAAAGTCGCTCTCACCGTTTTACAGACATCCAATCCGTCCATGCCTGGCAACATGCCATCGAGTAGCACAATATCAGGGTTAAGTGAGGAAATTAATTCAACCGCTTCATCGCCACGATGACAGGTTGTCACTTTAAACTCGCGCGCAGTTAGGTAGTCTGCAATCCACTCGGCAAGATCAATATCATCTTCCACTAATAAAATATGCGCGCCTGTTTGGGTTACCATGTTTTAAACTTTCCTATTTATAAATCACTGCTCTAAAAAATACGCCATGACTTTCTTGCTTGGCCTTTCTTTTTATGTACCCAAGCCATTTTCACCACAGCACTTGCTAGTGACGAGCTTTCATTTTGTCTTCTTAATGAAAACTCTAAATTGACCTTGCTATCAAATGATTTTTTGATTTCACCTTTAGCGGTATTTTCCCAGCAATTCAGTGCTCTTGATTCACCTTCGGTATATAAACAATAATTTCCCGGTGTATCAACTTGCCAAGATAATTGTACTGAGACATAACAAGATTGCCCTTGACGCATAGCGACACATTGCTCAGGGCTAACATTCATACTTGCTTGGATATCGGTGGCATTAGCAACTGAGTTTATTGCGAATAACATCAATAATAAACTCGAGTTTTTTATTTGTTTTAACAGTCGATGAAACTGAAATGTTCTTTGTTTAGAATGCATCTTAGTCATCCTCTAAAAAACAAACGTTAATAAAAGGCCAGCACGGTAACCATCTTCAACCGTGTCTTGGCGTGCAGCGATGCTTCTATCTGACAAGGCGTTATAACCAACATAACTACCAATAACCCAATCCGTTGTTAATGGATACTCAACACCTACCTCAGCAGAATAACTAATACCAGCAGAGGTTGATAAGTTGTCATCAATAATAGTGGTTTGCCCATAAGGGGTAACTTCTTTAGAGCGATATTGCATACCTAGATTGGTGTAGAAGTTTGTGTTTCTAAACTGCAAGTTGTAACTATAAGATATCGACGCCTCAATGCCATCGCTACCTTCACCATTTCGACTTACAGGTGAATATATAAGCTGTAACTGACTATTGTCGTAAAAGCCTGTCATTCTTAAGCCCGCTCTTTCATCTTCATTACGGGTTTGAATACCTTCTAAGCCTTCAATGCCACGTGTTGAATATTGATAAAACAAGTCAAATGAATAGTCTTCACTATTATAAAAATTTAATCCCCAAGCTGGCATAGAGTACATACCTTGAATGCGTCTAGTGCTAATGCCGGGAGATTCCATAAATAAACCCAGAAGTTGTACTCGGTAACTAATGGCAACATCAAATTCTGATTCAGTATCGTCTTGATTTGAGAAAGCATAATCATCACCGACACTACTCACGGCGCTTACGTCAACATAAAACCCGTCGCGGCGATTTTTAAAGAAGCGATAAACTTCCTCACAAGACTCATCTTCATCATCACAGCTATGTGATTGATGACTTTCACCATCACAATCACCAATACAAATACTGACATCACCGTTTTCATCAACTGTTTTATTTGACGATTGTTGCTCAGTTTTGTCGGTGCTTACTTCACCTTCTTCTGTCGCTTTAACTGGCGTTTTAACATTTTCAGTGGCTTGTTGTTCAGCACTGCTTTTTGCTGGTGACTTATTGTCAGAGTTACTTTTAACAGCTTGCTCTGCTTGGCTGTTTTTTGTTTCTTGGCTTTCAACATCAGCAGTTGCTGAAAAAGAGGTTAAAAGTACACTGGCGGCGACTAAGCTTGCTACGGTTGTTTTTGTTAAAATTTTCATAATATCCCTGTGAACGTCTTTATTTGATAACCGTAATACTAACTAAGCATTGAAAAAATAGACGTAACACAAATTAAGCGAATGTATCAATTTGTATCATGTTTAAACACAATAATAACATTGCTTTACAAAGGTAGGAATGCCAGATAGTGATAAAGCAAAATCATAAACAAAAAAATGGCAGGTAAATTTCTTACCTGCCATTTTCATTTCCCCTTTATTTCAAGGGGGAGTTTATTGTTATGTTAGCCACAACACTTTTTGTACTTTTTACCGCTACCACAAGAGCAAGGTGCATTTCGCTCAGGTACTTTTTCAAACACCTGAGTTTTGGGGATATTAAGTGCAACATCAAGTTGACTGATATCTTCAGTGCCCGTTTCATCAAGGTCAATATTAGCAAAAAGCTGGTTAGCTTTTAGCAGCTCTTCAACCTCTAACTGACGAGCAGTTGACGTTACTACTAAGGATAACGGATGCGCAGCACTTCCTACTTTCTCATTTCGCTTCGGACTAAAGCCAGTTTTACCATAGTTGCCCATGACATCTTGCCTGCCTTTAAAGAAAAACTTAGACATAATTATGTTAACTTTTGTTGGATATTAAGATGGCGCAATTCTATCAGCTTAAACAAGTTACTCAAAAAGAATGTGAAAATTTTCCATAAAAAAACCGAGTAGAAACATCTCTCGGCTTTTATTGAAATCGTTTTTTAGCGTTAGTATGAATATTGTTCAAAGTCAGCTAAATCTCTTCTTAAGCGGCGCTGCTCTTTGATAGTTTCTATTTCACGCCACTTGCGTTTACGCATTTTACTTTTAGATCTCGTCCTTGTATCTCCGCCTTGCAATTCGTCAATATCATCTAATAAATCCAAGTCTTGCCAGTCATCGTTGTGCTTACTCATCATAGCTCCTCATTGCTAAAGTAGATAAGCAATGTAAAAAAGCTATATGAAAATTAGATGACGACAAAGTGACACTATCATGACAATTAAGGCTGTAGTTAATAATGCCACTAAATTCCTTTTTCTCTTGTTTAACTCGCTTGCAGTTGTAACCCTTTTAAGAAAGCTGATAATACATCGTCAGAACACTCACGGTAGTGTTTATGGTTTACATTTCTAAAAAATGCACTTAACTCATATTTACCTAAGCCTACTTCTGCTAGCTCAAGGATAGTAATAACTTCATCAGCTTTTAACGCTAACGCTATCTTTAACTTATTAAAAATCATATTGTTGCTTAGCTGCTGCTCATTTGCGCGCACGGGACCGTCACTTGGGCCTCTTTTCTCAGTAATGAAGCCATTTAAAAAACTAGCTAATGCTTCATCCGTTAATTGAATATAAGCTGCATCATCTTTTTCTTTAAAAAAGCAAGATAATTTCTCTTCAGTAATGTCACTGCCACTTAAAGCAGAGACTGCCACGATTTGCTCATCAGTTAAAGCAAAGGTATTACGAATTCGACGTAAAATATCATTATTTATCATGTAGAAACCTAAAATTTGATGTAGTTGTATGCTTGTTTGATTAGCGGCTGTTAAACAGCCTCTAACGATTACTTTATTTTGTACTGGTTAATTGGGTGCAAGTAAATTGGGCGTTGGTTTATGAACGCTTGTTTTTTGGTACATAGTTTAAAATAGATACCGGTACGGTCTTTTTCACTGGGAACTCAGCAAACTCTTTTCGTTCAATAATATGCCCTAAACGGCTTTCTATCGCACACAACTCTCTAAAATTATCTTTTGACACCAGAGACACCGCTTCACCAGATGCTCCAGCCCTGCCAGTACGACCAATTCTATGAATATAATCATCGACTTGCGCTGGTAAGTCGTAATTTATCACATGCGATAACTCACCAATATCGATTCCTCGAGCGGCAATCCCTGTAGCGACAAGAAATCGGATTTTCCCTGATTTGAAATCACCAAGAATTTTTTCTCGAATCTCTTGTGTTCTGCCACTATGAATACTTTCCGCGCTAATACCGCGCTTATCTAACTGACTTACTAACTTTGCCGCACCATGTTTAGTCTCAATAAAAATGAGGGCCTGCTGCCAGTTTTGTGTTTGTATCAAATGACTTAATAAAGCAGACTTATTACTTTTATCAACGGTTACTAACCACTGCTCAATTTTAGCCTTTGAGGTTTTATCAGCAGCAACAGTTATTTCAACTGGCTTGTAAATAGCTCTCTTGGCTAATGCGCGAACATCTTGAGACATCGTTGCCGAAAATAACAAGCTTTGTCTTTCGTCAGGCAAGCGTTCAATGATTTTATTGATATCATCAATAAAGCCCATATCGAGCATACGATCGGCTTCATCAAGCACTAACATATCTAATTCATCAAAATGTAGTGCACGTTTATGGGCCATATCAAGTAAGCGACCTGGCGTTGCAACAACAATATCAACGCCCCAAATTAAGCGTTGCTTTTGCGGTTGCGAATCAACACCGCCATACATTGCCATTGACGTTATCTCTAACTGCTTTGCATATTGCTCAATACTCTCATTAACTTGCACAGCTAACTCTCGCGTAGGCACGAGAATAAGTGCCCTAATGCGTTTACCTCGGAGTTTTTTATGCTGTTTTTTATAGCGATTGTTAATTTGCTCTAGCAATGGCAAGACAAAACTTGCTGTTTTTCCGGTTCCTGTTTGCGCAGCTGCAATCAAGTTACGTTCTGATAAAACAACAGGAATTGCTTTGCTTTGTATCGCTGTCGGCTTTTCATAGCCCAGTTCATTGAGGGTAGTTAAAATTTGACGAGATAATTTAAGCGTTGAAAAGGACATTAAGGTACGGCTGACGCGGGAAATAGTGGCGCTAATTATAGCAGTAAACTTTGCACCAAAGAACAGCGCTGAGTATAAAGATTATCTAGCGAGGAGCTTATTGAGTTTCTGGACAAGAAAATTCCAACCAAGCTTTGCTTTGCTTAGCATATTTATCTAGCCAAATTTGCTTCGCTTGCTGCTCTGTTTTTTGTTCTACACCAAATAAAGAGGAGGCCATTGAGATCATATCTGCAGTAAAGTTAACCTGCTTCATCAACGCGTATACACAAGGCCACTTATCTTTAACCCCTGGCCAAGCAGTCTTTTTTATCAAGGTTTCTTTCGGATTACCACAATCATATAACATCCGAGTGTTTATTCCCCAAGCAGGATCATTTTCACAACCAGGTTCAAATTCAGGGAACTCAACAAATTTTCCTTTAATTTTCAAATCAACCCAGTCAGGGCTCCAGTGCAGCATTACGATAGGTTTTTGATGTTTCTTCGCTTGAAGTAGCTTTTGTAAAAGTTGCTCTGCATTGGCTAGTCGATCTATGGCAAAGTTTAATTCTAATGCACGAATGAGTGCGGCATCTCGATAGTTCCATGGGCCAGTATAATAAATACCTTTACTTCCTCGGCTACCGTCACTAAAAATGCTTGCACAGGCTTTTAATGCTTGCCATGAAGGTAGACCTGGACAAAGCTGTTCAACATACTCTGGATACCACCAATCTTCTCGACCAAATGCAGAGTGCAAACCTAAATCTTCGATATAACCTTTTTGTAACGCCTTACTGTATTCGCCATCACCATAAGTTTGCCAAGTTTCTACTTGAATATGAATAAAGCCTTTTCTTAATGCCCCTAGCTGATTACTCGAGCTTATGGGTAGGTAGTCAACTGAGAAACCAAGTTGCTCAATTTTATCACCCACTATTGTAGAAAGTAGCCTTTGGCTAGGCCAATCATTAAGTGGCAGCACAATAGTATCGTCACTAAAAGCATGGGAACTAAAGCTAAGAAAAAATAGTAAAATAAATTGCAAAGCGCGCACTAAATTACCCTAAAAGTTAAAGTCTTTTATAAGTATAGCGGGGGCTCTGAGCTTTGAGTTGAATTATTTGAACAGCACTAGCCGAGAGTAGCCTTGCCTATAGCGACAACACCAGTACCTGGGTAGTAACGCATCTGCCAATTCTCTTGGCCTTTAGCTGGATTATCAGCAATATAATTGAAATAACAATGGGTATCAGGATCTGTCACCGCGCCACCATAATACCAATAAATAATATCATTATCTTTATTGAACGAAGCATCTGCGTGAATATCAATGCTAAAATCTTCATCCATTAAACCTTGCCATAATTGCTTACAGTAACCGCCTGTTAGCTGCTGCCCCTCATTACCATGGGCTGCGGTATCTTCCCCTAAAGGGAAGCCCGTTATGGATGAGTCTATATTCCCCTCACCAAAACAAGCAAGATCTTTTACATGCCCCTTGGAAGCGTTAGCTAACCAACAGTTGTGGTATAAATCAACAGCACTTTCAAATGAAGCAAAGCTAGCGTGGGCGACACTATCATGGGCATCTTGAGTCAAATTCATAAAACGAGGTAGCGCAGTCACGGCAACTATCCCCAAAATAACAATAACAGTTACCAACTCAATTAACGTAAAACCTTTTGCTTTCATTCTGTAATCCTCACTACTACAACGACAGCATTGTATACGATATACACAGCAAATAGAAGTTAGTAAAATTACTAATGAATGACTTACCCAAGCGATTAAAGGTATACTGCACCCCGTAAATCACGATTTAAGCTCAACGCAACTGGATGCCCAAGCTCATGCAAAACTCTGAAAAGCTAGCGACCCAAACAACGAATATTTCTCTAGGTAATGTCTATGTAATGACACACTCTTTATTCTCTGACGTGGTAAAGATTGGTTGCACCGTAGAAAACCCTGTTGAATATGCTAAAGCATTGTCTGAAAAAACCATTGGCGAATACCGAGTAGCATTCTCCTTAGAGTGCAGTAACCCATGCAAGATCAAAAAGAAGATAAAAGAATATTTGAATGCTGAAGAATATACCAAGGAGTTTTATCAAGTTTCTTCAGAATTAGCGGCAAAGCTATTAAAAAGAGAAGTATTAAAAATACCTGGTTTACTGAGTATTTAGATTATTTTTCATCGAACCTTATAGCGTTTAACGCTCCCCCACACTACTAGATTAATCCTTTAGAGCTACCATCTGAAATTTCACCTGATTATTGATTGAATTGTCTAATTCGTTAGCAATTAAAACAAACGGCTATAAAATTATTTCTTAAACGTTAGAACTAGACTAAGGTGTAGTTAATTTAATAGAAGGAACTTTAAATGCTGACTCTTTCAAATAATACTTTAGCGATAATCACTGCCAGTGCCTTAATCACAACTCTTTCTGCTTGTGGCGGCTCTGACGATGAAGTCATTTTAGTTGACCCTGAAGCTGATTTGCTCGCTTCAAGTAACAGCGATGCAACAGATATCACCGACACGCTATTTACCAACAGAAATGGCTCTTGTTCACAGTATGTTGGTCAATATCAATCAAGCGTCACTGACCTTCAAAACGCAGCAGATTTTAATGGCTCTGTCATTATTAGTCGCAGTGGCGATGAGTGTTTATTTACTGTAAATGAAATCCCTAATCATAATTTTAATGATGCCAGCGCAGCTTTTGCCACAAATGTTGCAGAACAAACAGGAGCTTATCGAGTATCAGCGCTACCAATAATGGCAGATACTAGTACTGCACTATCTTTACAGACGACCAACGCTATTATGCTCAATGGCGTTTTATTAGATATGTTACCTGCCGCCTGTTTTGGTGCTGGTAATGAGCCTTTAGGAGAAGAGCGTATTGGTTGTGGCGGCGATGAAATTGATCATCCTTGGCGTTATGATGCGATGTCTACTTATAACCGATTTGGCACTGATGAACATAACGCTCACGCTCAACCCGACGGTACTTATCACTACCACGCAAACCCTATGGCAATGTTTGAACAAGATTGCGGAATTTTAACTCTAGCCTCTCCTGTTATTGGCTTTGCTGCGGACGGTTTCCCGGTTTACGGCAGTTGTTTTGAAGAAAATGGTATCGCACAAAAAGCGCGCTCAAGCTATCGTTTAAAATCGGGAAAAAGAGCTGATATAACTAATTACCAAACACCAGAAGCAGGTATTGGCTTAATTAATAGCGATAATTATGACGGCCAGTTCCGTGGTGATTATGAGTACGTTGAAGGCCTTGGCGATTTAGATGAATGTAATGGCAAAACCGTTGATGGCCAGTACGGTTATTATGTCACTAACGCTTTTCCTTGGGTAATGGCATGCTTTAAAGGGACGCCAAATACCACCTTGATTAAAACCGGTAACGCATTAGATAACCGCTTACACAGTCACTAATTTTTAAGTTAGTTAACTTAAAAATTAGTAAAGCATCGGCAACTCGTTGTCGATGCTTTAGTTAAACCGTTATTTCAACGATTCAATTTCTGCCAGTGCTTGGGTAAACTCACTTAATTCCATTTCTAAGCATTCATCATCACCTTGCCAGTTTACCCCAACGATAACACCATCATCATTAAGATCTTCTAGCCAAAATTCAAACCAGTCAGCGACAGCTATTTGTGCTGGGGTATAGTTACTCCACTCATCAATACAATGCTGTTGTGCTAATTCAGCACTAGACCAAAGCGGCATCACCTCGGTTTCTTCAAAGCTTGGAGAATCAAGCACTACCCAATCTTCACTGGCTTTATCCTGCAGTGCCCAAATGATTTGAGTGGTTTTCGTTTCAGATAAAAAGTCAGTTAATACCTTGTTGCTTTCCTGAGTATTGTTCATAGGGTCTTTGTCCATCAATATTTTTTACGTCACTAAAGTGCGATGATTATAACCAAGTTCCTTATTATGTTCAGAATTTTGTACTGTTTGGAGTCGCTATTTTGCTAGCGTGACTGTTTATTTATTGTCTTTATCGCTAGAATTGCCGCCTTTTCTCATCCTAAAGAGCCCTTTATGCTTTCTCGATATACCTGTATTTTACTTGCAGCACTCTTATCCCTCCCTGCTTTATCAAGTAATATCAAACAGTTTAATGAAAAATTTTCAGCTCAAGTTGATGAACAACTGAACCATTACAGTATCCCGGGTGGTGCGTACACCATAGTAAAAGACGGAAAAATAGTCGCGCTAGAAAACTTTGGTTATACCGACATAGCACAATCTGCTCGAGTGAATAACCACACTGTCTTTAGGCTCGCATCCGTCTCTAAAACCTTTGCAGCAACTATTACCACAATGCTTGCCCAAGAGCAGCAATTAAACCTTTCTGATCCAATTACCAAGTATGTACCTAACTTTGCGTTAGCAACGCAAGGGGCAGCAGATAAAATACAACTTAAACACTTACTCAGTCACTCATCGGGCTTGATGCCAAATGCTTACGATAACCTGCTACATGAAAACTGGAGTATGGAAAAAATTATCAGTCGTTTTGATCGAATCACTCCAATTTGTCAGCCAGAAAAATGTTATGGTTATCAAAACATTGCTTACGGTTTATTACAACCGGCTATAGAAGCAAGTCAGCAAAAAAGTTATTCCAATTTATTACAAGAGCGGGTATTTTCACCGTTAAATATGACCCATGCCTCAGTGGGTATTGATGCTTTTAAAAAACAAGAAAACACTGCAAAACCTCATATTCTAAGAAAACGCGTGAAAACAGGCAAAAAAGATAAACACGGGCGTGATATTAAAAAGTACATTTGGCGTACCGTGAAAGTAACGCCTGATTTTTACAAAGTAGCCCCTGCCGCCGGTGTCAATGCAAGTATTAGCGATTTAGCAAAATGGCTTATTGCCAACTTAGGTCATAAACCTAATATTCTCTCCCCTGAGCTCTTAGCAGAAATCACCATACCAAGAATAAAAACCAAGAAAGACTTACGCCGCCGGTTTTGGCGTGATCATTTAACAGATGCTCACTACGGGTATGGTTGGCGTATTTACCAATTTAACGACTTACCGATTATTTATCATTCAGGCTGGGTAGCTGGTTTTCGAGCAGACATAGGTTACTCTCCTGATCTAGATATTGGTTTTGCTATCGTTATCAATGCTGAATCAAATGCAATCAGTAAAATATCGAGTCAATTTTGGTCACAAACAGTGGCGTTAGTCGATCAGCCAAGTCAAAGACAATAAAACACCAGCAGACCAACTTACTGTTAAATATAGGCTTACCTAGGGTTGACTAGTTTATTACAACAGTGCTAATCAATAAACTAACATCTAATGTGCAATAAGTTATTGAGCTCAAAAGCAAGGGTTTAAAAAGTGTTTTTAAGGAAATATTTAATACCAGTTTGGGGTTTTTCTTCGCAAAAAGCAGTAAGTTAGCAAAAAAAATTAATCGCCCTTAACTACGATACAAGTCGTAGTTATATTGAGAAGAAGCAACAGTGATGAGAGCAAACATGTCATATTGTTACTTTTTGTTACATCTAGAAACAAACCATTTGTCGCCAAAAAGCAACAATAACAGTAATAAAAATAAATAAAACGAAAACCTCTCTATGTCTTTGAAGAAACACAGCCAAAAACTTAGCCACTCTTTTCTATTACTCATCGCTTGCAGCCTGCCTCTTAGTTTATCCGCTAAAGAAGGCGAGCGTGAACACTTTCAATTAACGCATGACAAAGCGGTCATCAAGGTTGATGGCAAAATGGATGAAGCCGTATGGAAAACGGCGACAAAAATGGAACTAAAGTATGAAAACAACCCGGGAGAAGGCACGGCACCTCCGGTAAAAACAGAAGTGTTTTTCTATGAAAATGGCAAGTCTTTTAACGTCGCTTTTATCGCTTATGATCCAAACCCTGAAGAAATCAGAGCCTCGTTAAGAGATAGAGACAGCCTTTGGTCAGATGATAATGTTGCCATCATAGTTGATACTTTCAATGATGAACGCAGTGGTTATGAATTTTTTGTCAATCCGTTAGGTGCTCAAGCAGACGTTCGAATGGATGACACCGATGGTTGGGATGAAGACAGCTCTTGGGATGCTATTTGGGATAGTGCCGGACAAATCACTGATTTTGGTTATGTTGTTGAAATCAGCATCCCTTTTAGTGCGCTACGCTTTCCTGATTCAGATGATAAACTGGTATGGAATATTGCTGGTTGGCGAAACTACCCACGTGATGTTAACTTTCAAATGGCAACAAACATCTTTGATAGAAACATTAAATGCAATCTTTGCCAATTTCATCAAGTTGAGGGGTTTGAAAACATAAAACCCGGTAAAAATTTCCAGTTAACGCCAACCCTTACCGTTTCAAGAGCTGATGAAAAGCCTGATGTGCCTGGTGAGTGGGACAATGGTGATATTGAGGTAGAGCCAGGACTCGATGTTCGCTGGGGCTTAACGCAAGATATCGTATTAAATGCCACGTTAAACCCAGACTTTTCTCAAGTAGAAGCCGATGCTGGTCAATTAGACGTTAACAATACTTATTCTTTATTTTATCCTGAAAAAAGACCCTTCTTCTTAGATGGTGCTTCTTATTTTGACACCACAAACTTTAATTTTGTGCATACCCGTAACATTGCCGATCCAGATGGTGGTGTTAAGTTAACCGGTAAAAATGATGGTCACAGTTATGGCTTAATGATAGCGAACGATAATAACACTTCATTTTTAATGCCGGGTAATCAAGGCTCAGACGTTGCGACCCTAGATGAATCATCTAATGTTGCCATTGGCCGCTACAAAATGGATGTGGGCGAACGCAGTAACGTCGGTGTTTTAATGACTCATCGTCAAAATGACGAGTATCACAACACGTTAGTCTCGTTAGATGGTACCTACTGGCTTAGTCAGGCAGATACTATTGAGTACCAAGTGGCGCAATCCGATAGTAAAAACCCACAAATGATCATCGATGATTACGATGTCACTGAAAAACAACGAGATACCGCTTTTAGTGTCAATTATGAACACAGCACCCGAGATTACAATTTAAGAGCCGGTTACACCAATATTGGTGAGGATTTCCGCGCTGACTTAGGTTTTCAGTCTCGCGCTAATATTGAGCGAGTTGTGTTAGGTGGCCGTAGAACATACTACGGTGATAGTGACGATACCTTAACTCAGTGGGGCTATTTTGGTGATTGGGATAAAACCCACGACCAAGACGGCAAGATGCTAGAACAAGAATATGAGATTCACGGCACATTAGAAGGCCAAAAGCAGTTTTTCACTAACTTTGGTGTTGTCCATAGAGAGAAACTTTACGACGAGCAATACTTCGATGAAACTCAGTTTATGATGTATGCGGAAATGAAACCCGTTGCCAATACACAAATAGGTAGCTTCTTTCGCATAGGTAAGCAAATAGATTATGCCAACACGCAACTAGGTGATGGCGTATTGGTTGAAGCATTTACCGAATGGGATGTTAATCGTCATATCAACGCCAGCATCAATTACAATTATTCTCACCTTGATGTTGATGACGGGCGCTTATTTACCGCACACCAAGCTGACATTCGTTTAAGTTACCAATTCAGCATGCGCAGCCGCTTAAAGCTCGTACTGCAATATACTGATATTGCCCGAGATGCAGACTTGTATGATTATGACGACATAGAAGATCGCCCTGATGAAAACGATAAATTCTTCTCAAGCCAACTAATTTACTCCTATAAAATTAACCCGCAAACACTGTTTTTTGTCGGCTACTCAGACGGCGGCTTTCAAGATGATAGCTTAGCTGAGTTGACGCGAGATGAACGGGCAGTATTTACCAAGTTCAGCTATGCGTGGCAAATGTAAATCTTGTCCTTAATCATAACCACAAAAAAGCGATGCCTAGCATCGCTTTTTTGTTTAACAGTTTCACCTGCCCTAAATAAGATAGGGACTTGATATTATGAGTTACCGTTAATGATCTCTTGTATTAAATCCAGAGTAATGTGGTGATCAGTATAGTTCACCGGTATTTCTTGACGCTTACCATTGACCTCAAGCACTAATGATGGAAAGCCTTGTTGAGATAATGCCCGAGCAAGCGAAATTTGCTTTTGCAGCTCTTGCTCGACATCTTCAGAGTTAATGCTATTAATAAATGCTGCCAGATTAAAATCAGCTGAATTATCGTTTAATTCTTTCGCTAAAGTTATCAAGACCTCAACATCTGAAGGGTTTAACGCACGCAAATAATACGCTTGCTGAATAGCATCTACCATCTGAGCTTGATAGCCCTGCTTATCTGCTGCAATTGCCGCTCGGCACGCATTAAACGTTGAGCGTCTTGGCGTGTTTTCTTGCCAAAAATTAAAGTTAAACCGTGTGCCTAACTTACTCTCAATAGTTCGCCAGTGTTGTTGAATCATTTGTTGCTGCGCCTTGGGCATTGCTTCATTTGAGTCACTTGCTAAGCCGCCAGCAACATACACAACATCAACAACATTTGGTAAGGCTCGCTGTAATGCATCCCAGATTGGACGATAGCCCCAACACCAGCTGCACATAGGATCATGTATATAATAAAGTGTAATCATAAAATAAATTTTCAATTTGGTTTATAAAACAGACGCATTTTAACTCAACTGGATTAACAGCGTATAACAGTTAACGTTTAGATAAAATAAAGTGAAATGATCAAACTGGACAGTTTAGCCATATATTCAATGTGTTCGTATCATTATAATTCTTATCATTAAATTTATTATTAGGAGAACTATAATGTTTAAAGGAACCTCTAAATCACTGCTTGCAAGCGCTTTGCTGTTTTCCAGCATATCGACTCATGCTTCATTGATCACCAATGGCAGCTTTGAACAAGTAGTTTTCGCTGATAACTCTTCGTCTCAAGGTCTGGTACACAATACAGACTTACAAGACTTTTCTCACAAAAAGCGCGGCTGGGATGTATTCTACGCATTGCCTGGGTGGGTAACAAGCGCAGGTAATGGCATAGAGCTGCAAAAAAATATCGTAACAACATCGGCTGATGGTAACCAGCATATTGAACTAGACTCCCACCCTCGTGGTTCATCTAATGCTGCAATGACACAATCCCTTGAACAATTAACCTTGGGCGCACAATATTTATTAGAGTTCTCATATAAGCCCAGAACGAATAAAAGAAACGATAATGGCATCAATGTCTTTTGGTACGATCAAGATTTAGCATTTGATTTCACCATGGATACCGCCCTAAGTGTTGACGGTGAAAGAAAAAACAAACCTGATTGGACTGTGCAATCAATTGTGTTGACTGCTGAAGCTGAGTCGATGAATTTAAGTTTTGCCGCTTTTGGTAAACAAAACTCTGTTGGTGGCTTAATAGATAATGTTTCTCTATTTAAACTAAACGATACTTCAGTAACCGATATCCCTGAGCCGTCAACTTTCGCATTATCTCTATTTGCTTTAGTGCTAATTTCGCGCCGTCACTTAAAAAACTTAACTTAACTTAACTTAACTTAACTTAACTTAGCGTTAAAGCGATAACGACAAGTAAATCCCCAAATTAATGCTCGCCCATTAAAAACTTTCTCAGCCAGCCCCCTACTCTTATAAAAGAGTGGCTGAGAAAGTTACTTTTTATCTACCTCTAAATATATAGCCACGCATAACCGTTATGCCAATCACTATTAGTAATTCATTAACAGTGTTTTTATTGCGGCAAAATTATCAAGCCCCAATAATTCAGCTTTTTGCTCTAGCTCGCTATAGTCTTGCTGCTTTGTTGCGACAAAATAGAGACATGAAAGCATAAATAATAAGTAATCATCTTCCTTGTTAGTGGCAACGTTATTCTGACTAATTTTATCTAAGCGACTCAACTGCTTAATAATACTGGCATCAATATGCCACAAAGATAACATCACACTTGAAGCACCATAGATACTAATCCCCATTGTTTCGATGATATGATGGTTGAGAGAATCTAAGTGAGTAACCCCTTGTATAGAGTGCAATACCAGCTGATGTTTTAGGGCTTTTTTATGACAAAGCAATAACATACCCAACAAAGCAAACACCAGTACTTGCTCACACGTAACAACATCAAATTTTACTTTATTTTTTAGTTCTTTACGCATCAATTGAAAAAAACTAGGTGCTATTAAAAAAGCATCAGTACATTGGGTGATAACTTGCTGATCTACATGCGCGGCTAGTGCATCTTTAACACCAAAGATCACGGCTAAATTAACCACGGTATTTACCCCGAGATTCCGACTTACCGCTTCTTGAATATCTTTTGGCGTTTTACCATAAATAGCTTTACTGGCAAGCCCTAGCACTCTGCCAGTAAAAATGGGATCAGCATTAACAATATCAATGGCTCTTTGCATATCAAAACTGTCTTGCTCAACCTCTTTTAGCAATTGTTGACAGCTTTTTGGTAATGGTGGCATTTCTTGAGCAATTGCAATCAAACTCTGTTGATAATGCTTGTCACTCCCTACTTGTGCAAGCTCGCGAAACTGAACAGGGTAAATACCAAATTTATGACGAAAAGCGCGTTCAAAAGTAGCACGTTCTGAATAACCTAGCTTCACCACTAAGTCATCAATACTTACTTGTTTAGTTAATAAGGCATCAACACAAAGTTCATTTAAAAACTTATTTTGGATAAGTTTAAAGCTTGTTTCTTCTTGACTGAGTTTACGACGAAAAGATGTCATGCTCATAGCTAAAGCTTTGGCGCACTGTTCAATGGTTAGTGTTGCAGGAACCGCACTGTTACTAAGTAAATTGTTAACAGCTTCGGTGACTAATAAAGTCTTCTTTTTCATTGAGTTTATAGCATTAGAAATAATCAGTGCAGAGATTTTAGCTGCTTAATAATAGCTTTAACAGCGGATTTAGAATTTTATCCGCTGAGCAGAACTTATATTAATGGCGTTAAAATTAAATAAACCACACAATAAAGTTTACACATAACATTACCACCACAATGCATACAGTCCCCACACACCACCAAAGGTGAAAATAAAACCCGTCATATATTCGGCTAACGGGCGATGATTAGGGTTATGGGTTTTAGCATCGGCTTTTTTTGTGCCGACAAAAATACAAGCAAGCAGTAATAAAGAAGCAAATAACTTAAGTATTATCACTTGCTTCTCCTAGTACAACGAACTCTATTCACAGGCTTCAAGCTAAATCTTGCGAATAGCGCGTTGTGCGTTATCGTAGTTTTTTCTAGTTAAGCGTAACAATGCAGTACGAATAAGACTTCGAGTTAACTCTTCTTTTTTCTCGGCGACTTTCATGCCTAAAGCTTGCATAATTCGGCGCATAAAACGAATTACCCAATAGCTAATATTATCAGCTAAATCTATACCTTTAGAGAGTATATACGCAAGTTTATCTGCCAAGGTAGAAATACCCATCACTGCACCTTGTAATGCTGCAACAACGTTTATGCCAATCTTCTTAAGTACATAAATAAGTGCCGACTCAGCCCAGCGTAAAAAGGTTGGAGAGTCTGCATTAGTATACCTTTTAGAGTTTAACCATTGTTCAATTGCCCACTCAACGTCATAAGGCTCATCTGGAACACTATTAAGTGCCGTCCAGTTTTTACTTCTCACTGAGTCAATGTACTTCCCCATTTTATGAGCCGCACCACTAAAAACCAGTTCTGATGAGGATATGAAATGCCCGCTTGAATTATATGGGGCCTGCATAAATGGAAATAATGCAACCATAGGTACAGGATCAGTCTGATGATAAACTCGGTGAATATTCTCTACCTTTAGCGTATCAGTAGTACTTTTTGCGAAAAAGTAAGTACCCACTCGCGGGGCACCAAAGGTGTATAACTTGACACTTTTACCTGCTTTTTTCTTTAACCAATCTGCCGCAAGCGATGCGACTGCGCCGCCCAAACTGTGTCCGATGCAGTGCACTGTACCAGTGACTTTATTCTTGGCTAAAAAGGATCTGATTTGCGGTAACATGCTAGTAAAAGTATCGTTAAATCCAACATGCACCATATGGCCTGAACTAGATCTAGTTAGGCCAATATTGCCATCTGTAACAAAGTCAGCTTTATTATTAGCGGTAGTCGTTCCTCGAAAAATAAGGAATACATCCTTTTCATAACCTTTTCCGCCCATAGCGCAAACACCAAAACCATCTTGTGCAGAAAGAAGAAGCTTTCCGCCCACTGTTGCATTGAGTTTTAAGGTTGAATTATCTTTCTGCGAGAATAAGCCATTGGAGAGGAATGCCTTAAAAGCCCTTAGATTACCGGAATTAACATCATAAACTTCTTCCGCTATTTTTGCTACTTGATGGGGTTGCAATTCATTTGCCATTTTCTATTCCTTAGATTTTTATTTAACTTTTTTGCCACTTACACTTAGAAAAAATAGCTCCGTGTTTTAACTCCACGCGGCTCTCTTTATCACTGATATCACAGACGAGTTCTTTGATTGGGGTTTCAAAGTCAGAATAGACTTCACCACTAAATTTGTTACTGTACCAGAAAAAATTCTCATCGGACTCTGACTCAGAAAATAGCTCTACATTACTAACAAACTGAGTCAACTTCCCTAACGATAACAATTCTTCTCGGGCAGGGATTGAAAAATAACCTTTATCATCAGTGAGGAATTCATCAACCACTCCTTCGTCATTTCCATTCCAACGAAGTCGTCTAATAATTTTAGTATTAGCCATAGGCTTACCACCCTTAATTAGCCTACCTTCAAGGGGGGATGAAACGGTATAATTTTCATGCTCCGTTTTGCCAAAGATCCCTAACATTTTTGATTCCTTGTTTTCCGGTTCATTCATTGCCTGAGTTGACTTATCAAAACTTGAGTTACTCTCACCTGAGCACCCCAAAAGTATGATAAAGGACAATAATCCTATGGTTAACTTCATGTTTTTCTGCCACGCACTTTTTAGGTAAGTTTACATAAGCGAACAGCAAGCTTAAACATTTTACATGTTATTTACAATTATTAGTTAATTGATTTTACAAAGTTAATAAATTCAGTTTCAAGCTAATAAAAAGAGTAATCACAACTCTCACCGAATTTAATCACGCTACAACCCTTTCCATTTACAGCGAGAATAAATCCCAACTCGGGAGATATCGACCAAGGCTTCTTCTTGGGCCATATCACAGACAAGTTCTAATAAGGGCTCTTTGATATCAGAATAAATTTCTGCACTTCGCTTTGAGGTATGGTAAAAAAAATTATCGTCATTAATTGAGTCAACATATAGGGTTATGGTGCCAACAAACTCAGTTAACTTCCCTAATGCTAAGAACTCTTCGTGAATAGGTATATCAAAATAGCCGTTATCATCAGTGACAAACTCATCAAAAATACCTTCTTCATTACCATTCCAGCGTAAGCGACGAATAATTTTAGTATTAGCGAGTGGTTTTCCGTCACTTACTAACACACCTTCAAGTGGCGAAGAAATCACATAGTTTTTTTCTTCCTTCTTACCAAAAATCCCCTCCCCCCTAGACTCCTTGTTTGTGCTTTCGTTTACGAACTGATTAGATTTATCTTCACCTGAGCTACCCTCACCTGAGCAGCCGAAAAGTATGGCAAAGGACAGTAATGCTATGGTTAATTTCATCTGTTACTACGAACTTTTTAGGTCAGTTTATTTAAGAGAATATTAAGCTTAAGGAGTTTACATTTTATTTACAACAAGAAGGGATAGTAATTTATTAAAGTAACAGGCATAAATTAAAAAAAGATGATTACTTAATGGTAAAGCATGTACTTAAGTAATCATCTAAAGGGAAATAACAAGGGCTACTGGTTTTTCAATTTTCGGTTTTCGGTTTTCGGTTTTCGGTTTTCAAGTGACAAATTGCTTGGTTACTTGGCTAGTGCCACTAATTCTAGGGTGACGTGATCTATACCCTGCTTAGCAATTTTTTTATTTAACTCTGCTTGTTTAGTGGTTAATAACGAAATCCCTTCAACAACAATGTCATATGCTTTCCATTGACCCGTCTTTTTGTTTTTACGCATCTGAAAAACAACATTAATGGTTGGCGCATTTTGCTCAACAATCTGAGTTTTAACCGCAACAATTCTTTTATTTTTCGTTGGTTTATCTGCTTCAAAAAGCACTTGTTGATTCTGATACTTTGCCAAAGCAACTGAATAAGTTCTCACTAAATAATGACGCATCGCCTCAACAAACTCAGCTCGCTGCTCTTTAGATACTTTTTTCAAATGTTTACCCAAAATGCGATACGCTGCGTAGCGATAATCAACTGAAGGCATTAATTCTTCTTCAACAATATCGCGCATAATATGGGGGAATTTTTCAATGGCTTGTTGATTAGCAGATATACGAGAAAAGAGGTTAGTCCCTGTCGTTTTTAGTACCACATAAGGCGAAGCATTTTCTGTTGGTGTTATTGCAGCAACGGCACTGCTAGATAAGGCAGTCATTAAAACAAAAGCAAACAGGCTTGTTGCTAATATTGAGCGCATGGTTAAGATCCTTAAAGAAATTTGGCGAATAGTTAAGTGTAATAGTTTAGTCAACCAACAAACCGACCAAGCGGTTTGCTTATTATGACGAAAGGATACCACCGACCGGTCGGTTTGTGAAATAAATTCTACATAATAAAAATGTTTACCAAAGTGTAAACCGGAATAAGACAGAAATATAAAGGGTTATCTTGAGCTAGCAAGAGTGAGAAAAGGTAAACGGAAGTTATTTAACTGCTGTTGAGTTATTCTTTAATGCTCGAATATAACAACATAACTCATTAATAACTTGCTCAAACAGCACTTTATTACGTGAGCTTTTACTTAAACTGGTCGCGCCATTTAATGTCGCCACAATAAAATAACCAACTTGGCTGTATGACAAATCACTGCGTAAATCGCTTTCAACTCTAGAGAGCGAGTCAACAATCAGCTGATTTAACTGCTCTTGCATGGATAAAATACGTAATCGAAAACCTTCATCGGCATTGGCCATTTCTTCACACAGATTATTCAAAGGACAACCACAAACCACTTCACTACATGCCATTTGTTCAGTCATGCTAGTAAAGAAACTGCAAAGCCCCTCTATAGGATCATCGCCTGATAAAGCTGATTGCCATACATCAAGAAACATCGGTGTATAGATTTCTTCAAATACCGCATAACCCAACTCGAGCTTACTGGTGAAGTGGTGGTAAAGTGCGCCTTTTGAGATTTCGCAGCGATTGAGAATAACCGACAAGCTAGTCGCCTTAAAGCCGTGCTGATGAATTTCATCCGCTGCCACAGTCAGTATATTATGGCGGGTTTGCTCTGCATCACTCATGGTTACTTCTCAATTAATTACTTCCCTTAAAATAATAACCGACCGAGTGGTTTGTTGCAAGCATGCAATACAATTGGTGGTTATTTTCAAATAACATAAAATAAAGTTAACAACTTAAATATCAATAAGTAACGATCGAAAGATCACAGTAAACTGTGGGTTGCGCGAACAAAAAACAACTTTTATTTACAAAGCCGTGACACAATGTGCTTTTCTCATCGACTAACTAAATATCTAACACATCAGCGGTACATAAAAGCGATATGCATAAAGAATTTGAACAAGTGATTATAAATAACCAAGGACGCATTCGCTACATTGCGTCTCGTTATTGTCACTCAGGTGAATTTGATGACATGTATCAGGAGATATTGTTGCAACTTTGGCGCAGTTTTGACTCTTTTGACGGGCAAGCTCAACGCGAGACTTGGGTTTATAAAGTGGCGCTTAATACTGCATGCACTTTTGTACGTAGCTCAATTAAGCACAAAGAAATAAAACAGTCTGCTTTGCATAAAGTATTAACACAAAGCCAACCAGCACAGGAGAACTGTCAGGCAGATATCTTGAATTCTTTTATGAACAGCTTAAACGATACCGACGCTAGTATTTTAATGATGTACCTTGACGGTCTCTCTTCAGAGGACAGTGCCGAGGTCGCAGGTATTAGCGCTAATGCCGTTAGATCAAGAATAAAACGCATAAAAAATGAATTTGAAACCCAATTTATAGGAGAGTAATGATGAAGCTCGATGATTTAAAACAAGACTGGCAACAAAATATAAGCTCTTCTACCACACCTGAAAACCTTAGTGAGGTTATAGCTATGTTAGAGAAAGAAACAACCAAGATAGATAAAGAAATAAAGCGCCGCGATCTATTAGAAATTGCCATCGCAGTATTGTTAATTCCAGTATGGATTTATGGCTTGTTTACCAGTGTCAGTGCTATGCAAACCATAGGTTTAGTTATCGCGATAGTCTCGTGTTGCTTTATTCCTTATAAATTAATCAGTGCTAAAAAAATCAAGCCACAAAAAAATACCGGCTTAAAAGATTTCTTACTGAGTGAAAAACAAAAAATAGCACAACAAAAGCAATTATTAGAAACCATTGTCTGGTGGTACATAGCGCCGTTAACAACGGCAATCGTACTGATAACCTTGGGTAGTACAGTAACCGAAACTGGATTGCCACAACTCAATCAACACTTAACCATTTATTATGGTTGTTTAGTACTACTTATCGTGGGCATATACTTACTCAATAAACGTGCGGCAAGAAAGAAGTTTGGCCCACTACTTAAAAAAATTGAACAGCGCTTAGCCGAACTGAGCTAGATTGATAAACAGCTAACCCCCTACCCTAGAAACACACTATTATTGAAATTTGAACTTAGAGCCAGCAAGCTTAAAAAAGTTTGCTGTAGCTAAGTGCTACCTAAAGGAAATTGCAACATGAATACTCCAACTAAAAAGAAATCAACGTCCGCACTGGCCACTGTACTAATCACACTATTTATTATCTTTTGCTCTGCTGCTAGCCAAGCATCAAGTGATGTTGTAGCCCTTAAGCACATTATCAATCATAAAATTAATATTGAGAAACTCGGCGTTGGGGTTGTTGTTGCTGCAATCATTGAAAATGAGACAACCAGATTTCTTAATATTGGTTATGTAAAATTAGCAGTCCCGTCTTAATGCGCTTACTAGTTTTCGTTTACTCTTATTATTAACTTCTCTAATTCAGTAATAACCAATTCTGGTTCATCATTTTGAACAAAGTGACCACTTTTATTAGCCATAACCGCTTTTCCTTTTGGAAATTTAAGCACCCACTCTGATTGAAATTCACCCCATAGTTCACGTGCTTTATCTGTGTCAAAAAGGCGCTCTGGATTTTTAAATTTTTTCACTCCAGCAATCAGTGTTACAGGAATGTTTTTAATATCACCGTAACCTAAGGAAGGCTTTTTATCCCAAATGTCATTTATTAAGCACCAGTTATTTTCCTCTCCCATTTTTATATCAGTTTGTTTCATCTTCTCATTAGATTCCTTTCCATTTATAGGATCTAGTTTTTCGATAATTTCAACATCTCTTGGGTTACTAGGATCGACAAACAACAAAGCTGAAATCTTATCTGGATTTTTAGCTGCGAACTCCCTCGCAATTTTCCCTCCATATGAATGAGAAACATAAATGATGGGTTTGTTAATTTTGAGTAAGGTAATTAACTCTTCAGCGTCCCTAACATAATCACTTGATGTTAAGTCACCAACACAAGAAGAGGACTTCCCTTCGCCTCTTCTCGAATATCTTACCGCAGTGGTATTTGGGGGAAGGTTACCCCAGATTGAATCCCAACCTGACATCCCTGAAATAGCACCAGCTTCAAAAAATATGATGTTTTCTCCATCACCTTTAATTTCGTATGCCAATTCGGCTTGATTCACTATTATTGATTCAGCTGAAACAGAAAAGCAAAAAATACAAAGGCAAATAGAAACTAAAAACTTTTGAAACATACACCTGTCCTTGAAAGAAAGCGAACGTTTTGCAAAGCGGCTAAGTACAATTTGCTAAACTACGCGGCGCGCGAGTAAACTGTAAGTGTCCCTCTAAGCAGCTTGTTATTCGCACGACTGCACATAAGCAGCAAGTCGTGCTAATTGATCATCATCAGCGCGTTTATAATCGTGAGATGACAAATGCCCTTCATAGTTTTCGTAAAACTTATCAACTTTAGACTCAATTAGCTGAAAGTCAGCTTGTTCACCAGTTCCATGCATCGGAAACAATTTACTATGCAAATGATCCACTCCATAGCCTTCATAAAACATCCCTGTGCGTGCTACGCCATCGAGTGCTTTATCTAGAAGAAGTGCAACCTTCTTTGTAGCTAACGTTAATTTTGACAATACTTCGTCTTCTTGTTCAAACGCATAACTAGAATAATGCTGTTTTGGAATCACAACAGTAAAGCCTTTGGTGTTAGGGAATATTGATAAAAAGGCTAAATGCTCAGCGTCTTCCCAAACTCTATGGCAAGGTGATTTCCCTGAAACTATATCGCAAAAAATACAATTCATGAGGTAACAATCCTTAGCGTGTATAACGCCCACATTAAAAGGCAATAAAATCGTTGGTTAAAATAAGCGACGAATGAGAAAAAAGCCAACTGTTTTTTGTCCGTTTAATTGCCTTGTTAGTGAGTTTATTACCAGTTTATCGCAGCAAAGGTTATAAATAAGCATATGTAGTTAAATGTAGAGACAAACCTAAACCATGTTGGTAACTTCTGTTTTAAAAAGTAAAAAGTAGTAAAAAATATAAAAGTCATACATGGAACAACAACAAAAAAAACAGCAAATCCACGAGCCATTCCAGCTCCAGCCGCATCATTTCCTGTGCTGTAATCCTCGAAGAATGAAATTGAGATTAAAACCCAAGCGACTAATTGTAATGTTAGGATAACAAATGCTCTTCGGGGAATTCTTGAACTTTCAGCAACTTCCATATTGACTCACTAACGCCTCAATACGAGGCAAAAAAATAGTTTGGCTACAATAACGAACGAAGTGAGGCAAGCCAACTGTTTTTTGTCCGTTTAAGCAACTTGTTAGTTGCCTTGACACAACCCTGGTGCTAACATTTGTGCGTACAACATTAATTTTTAGGTGATTTACATGGATACTCGAATTCAATTTAGAATTGATGAAGAAACTAAGCGTTTAGCGCAGCTAATGGCTGAAAGCCAAGGTAGAACTTTAAGTGACGCATGTAGAGAACTTGCTGAAAGCTTAGCTGAAGAACAACGTAAAACTATGAGCCATAATGTATGGCTAACAGAACAAATAAATGCCGCATTTGATAAGTTTGATGACGGTAAAGCTAATTTTATTGTACATGATGATGCGAAAGCTTTGATGGAAGCAAGAAAACAGAAAATTCGCAATAGAGATAAATCATGATTTTTTGGGAAGAAGAGTCACTAAATGATCGTGAGAAAATCTTTGAGTTTCTTTTTGATTTTAACCCTAGTGCCGCAGAAAAAACTGATCAAATTATTGAGACTAAAGTTGAGAGCTTACTAGATCACCCGCTAATGGGGGTTAAAAGAGACATATTTCGTGGAAGAGTGTTAATTATTCCAGAAGTATCGATGATTGTTTCTTATTGGGTCGATGGTCTGTCTCTTATAC
>OLII01000006.1_pt1 | contig 69311 bp, 109 predicted proteins | sample 1609481 | NCBI WGS metagenome assembly OLII01 (sample SAMN05416859, study PRJEB24817) | seawater metagenome | isolation source: Sea water | place: Canada:Atlantic | collected 2013-11 | reverse complement strand
TCTACACAGAGTAGATCGTCGGCAGCGTCAGATGTGTATAAGAGACAGTGATAAGACTTTTGGCGTTCCCTCATCAATAATCCATTCTCTTGAATCTATTAATAATAATTCTTGATGTATTTTTTTTACATCATTATTCATGTTATTAACTTCAATTTCTAATATTCTTATTTTATCTAACATTTTTTGCAACTGAAATGCTAATGTAATTTCTTTTTTACCAACTAAGGCATTAATAAATTCTATTAATTTCTCAATTAAGGTGTTTTTTCTTTGTTTTCTTTCTCTGTATGTAAGTTTTAAATCAGATAATTCAGAAAATAGTTTATTATACTCATCAATTTTAGGTTTCCACACATCTTCATAAAAATCACTTCCTTTTGTATTTTTCGTAATAGATGCTATTGTAGAGTACCCTTTGGCATTTTTAAAAGAACTCGCAAAAAAGAATCCTAATTTTGCAGAAGGCGCACCTGTTGTTATTCCTAATTTGTCTTTAGAGAAGGTATCAAAACTTTTGTTTGTTCCATGATAAACAATATTATTCACTTTACTATCAGGGAAAATATTTTTTACATATTCAGAATACTCATCAACGCTTCCAATTTCTGACAACTCTTTATTCGACTCAAATATATTTTTTACCTCTAATTGCTCACTCTTCTGCTTTTCATCGTACTTATCCCTTAATCTAGCATTTAACTTTCTAACCTCAACACCATTCAAAGGTGTTTTTGCAGAATTGACAACACTATCTATAGCCTCAGCTATATCAAATCCTAAACCAACCAAAACCTCTACAGCATCAAATAAAGTATCTATTAACGCATCACCTGATAATCCTTGAGCCTGTATGTTATCATCCCCTAAAGGGTTATTTAACTTTTTTAACTTAACCTTAAGATCCGCTAACACTTTTTTAGCTTCTTCTCTCTTTGTTTTTTCGTCTAATTTTTTTGGAGGTGTTGATACTTCCTTTTCCGCAGTCACACTCTTTACAGGTGGTTGCTTCTTTTGGGGCTTTTGGACACCACTCTTTTCGCTTTTCGATGTTGTTTTAGTTTTAGGTTTAGGAACTTCTACTTTCTCCTCCCCAACAAACTCAATATAAGTTTCCTCAAATACTTGTTCATCAAAGTCTATCTGCTTCATTTGCTCTAACTCGAACTCTTGAGCAATTTCTTTGTCTTTTATGGTAACTTGACCACCATCTCTCCCGATTGGCATTGTTACAGATACAGGGTTTCCTTTTGAGTCTAAGTTTACTTTAGCCTTCCCAAATACTGTAGATACTTCACCTAGTATTGTTTTTTGACCTAACGCATCTACCTTTTCAACCTTTCTTGTTAATTTCCCATCAGAATCAACAGATGCTCCAGTTGTTTCGTATTGGTCTATAGTACTATCTACAACATAGTATTCTTTTCCATCGGGGGTTTCAACTATAGATATTACACCTCTACCACCACCACCTTTATTGTTGGAGTATATCGCTTTTTTACCTACGAAGTTCTTTTCCCTTGTTGGTTTTGTTTTTCTTTTAACTTTTTTAACAGTTCGTACTGTTTTTTCCTCGGCAACTTTTCTAGTTTGAGTCTCTGTAATATTGTCATAAGCTTCTAATTTTTCTATTTCATCTTCAATTAAGGACGCAAGTATTCCTGCATCTTCTGATTTATCTCCATCTAATTGCTCTAAGGCTTCATACCCTTCAGTAATAGCGTCATCTAATTCAACTTCATTAATAGGTGAATTATTACCTACTTTTTTTGTGGCGGCACTAAGCTTTTTAGACTCTACTGTTGGTGTGGGTTTAGCCTCTGTAGTTTCGCCAGTTTCCTCCTTTACTGGCGTTTCTTGGGTTTCGCCTGCCAACTCTTCTAATTTAGCCACAACTTCTTTCTGTTTGCTTTTCAACATTGAAGTTAACCCCGTAGTATTAGTTTCCACTTGCTCCTGAAGGTTATCAAACTCCTCCTGCAACACTAACGCCTCCTCTAGCTTGCTATCAGGTATAACTCCATTAAAAGACTCTACATGGCTTATTTTGGTCTGCAATTCACTCTTTAAGGATTCACCTTTAGCTTTACTTAAATCCCCGTTGGAAACTTTAGCATCAATCTGCTCTAAAGCGAATTTAGTTAACGTTGGATTATCCTTTAATGTCGCAGCCATTTTATTGTAAGAACTACGTCTAGTCAATCCTTGATACACCTGAACTCCAGAGTTACCGAAAAGAACTTTTGCTGTTAAGTTTTTTAACTCCTCGACAGTCATATCCTTAAACCCTTCTCCAAAATCCTCTCCTAAAGATAATGAAGTACCTTCTTTCTCTATAATTTCCTGAGCTATTTCAGTACCTAATTCCACCACTTGACCTTTAACCATTTTTCTAGTCAAGCCTTTTGCTGTCATCCCTTCTATAGCTTCAGCTACTATTTTCTTTTGTGCAACAGCGGTTAATTTTTTACCAAACATAGCTTTTTGCCCAATGAAATCAGCTCCAGCGACTAGTAATCCAGAAGCGTGCAATATTGCTTTATTTACACCTTCGTCCTCTAAAGCCTTGTCCATAGCTTCTTCTTCCGACATACCTTCAGATACATATCTATCTACAACCGTATTATACACCTGTTGGTACATATTACCCGTAGTCATAGCGTAAGTTCCTGCACCGTAAGTAAGTCTAGTGATAGCCATTTGAGGTATCTGTTCAGCCATTGATGTGCTCGCAAACGCAACCCAATCAAATACATTACCATCTCGAATATCCCCTAAACTGTTTATCAACTGTAACGACTTAGTTCTTTCTGCTACATTATCCGATCTTTCATTAGCAAAATCAATTAAGTTTCGCTTAAATTCTCTATTTCTTTCGTTACCTTTTTCTGTGAGTTTTTTTATTCTAGTAGATGATGAGACGGCTTTTTCTTCAGAATAACCCTTATCCTTGAATTTGGCTACGTTTATTTCGTATTCAGCCTCTATATCTTCACTAGATACCACATCTTTCGCAGATGCAGCATAAGCAGCAGCACCTCCTACCATAAATCCCTCAGCCATATTTAAAGCACCGCCGTAAGCGTCTTTCGCAAGCCTTTTAACTAATCCAGCACCACCATAATTATATACATCTGACAGTATTTTGTTGTCTCGCTCTTTGTAAAACCCTTTCTTCTCTTGTTTTTGTACGTACTCGGCTTCTTGTTTTTCAGCCCACTCAATATACTTTATGCTGTCGTTAATCTGAGCGTTCTTATGCATTAACCTTCTACCAGTATACTGATGCGTACGTATCTCTTTATTGTATTGACCAACCATGTCGTTAAACACCTTATTGTCTGCGTCAATTTCTTCTTGAGATGTGTAATCTTTAGACTCCATCTCAGCTCTAAAGTCCTCTATAACGGTAGATTTGTCCTTTAACTCAGAATCGACAGCATTAAAACCTTCAATCTCCTTGTTAAACTCAACCCTTTTTCTACCAAACATTTCCTTCATTTCATCTGAAGTTACTTTGGTGTCAGAAAATGGTCTTATTTTGGTTTTATCGTTGTAAGGGTCATACGCTTTAACGAACTCTCCCGCATCACCAAACTCGATTGTTTTAATCGGCTGTTGCGGTAACGATTCTTTTTGCGAGTCTATTGATTGCTCTTCTGAAATAGGTTCTGCAACTTGCGTAGAATCCTCCGAAGTAGGTTCTTTTTTTTTTACGGGTATCCCAAATTCATCAAGAACTACTTCTTGAGATTTCTTAATCGGTATTCCGAACTCGTCTAATTCTTCCATACTACTCTGTTATCTCTATTCCGTTCTCAATTAATAGCTTTCTATATTCTTTTTCGGTGTATCCTGAAGCTTTAGCTTTAGATGCTACATCCGAACTCTTTAAGGTTTTCTTTTTAGGGGTGTCGGTTTTACCGATGCCCTTTTCGGACTCAATCAACTTCTTTAATTTGACTTGGTCTTCTGGTTCATCCATATCAAATTTATATGAAACATTTCCTATACTGAATTTTAAATCAGTAGTGCCTACAGGGTCTTTTATGTCTGTTGCATTGGGTAAGTAATTCATTAACTCTTTAACCTTATCATCGTCGATGCCAGTCTCAGAACTCATCCCATCTATAAATAAATCAACGTCTGGAGTTACTTCTATATCCTCCCCCATTGCCATTAATCTGTTAAATTGGTCGTCTCTCAGAGATAGTTTAGCATCTTCTGGTAAAACCTCTACGTTTTGACCCTTATCCCCATCTATTATAAATACAATCTTACCATCTGTGTTTTTTGAGACAGCAACGATGTGACCAGAATTTATAGTTTGACCACCTCTTTTTATAGATATTATTTGGTGAGTGCTTTGCGAGTTATCTTTAAAAACAGAAACACCTTTCCGATTAACTCGTCTAGCATTAACACCGCTACCTGCCACATTCAATTCATCTCCTTTCTCTAAAATAAAAGTCTTAGAGTTATACCCTTTATTCTTATCATCTTTAGGTGTCTTACCAGCCTCTATTGCTGCTATTCTGTTGGCTTGTTTTATAGCTTCCTTTTGTTGCCAACTCAATTCAGGCTGCTTCTCCTTAACTCTAACCTTAGCCTTAACCTTATCAAACATTGCCTGACTTAAAGCTTCTTTTTGTTTTTCCCGTATGTTTTTATTCTGAGCATCGTCAGCAAAACTATACGACTCCAACATACTTCCACCCTTTTCTACGTTCTTAGAATACCATATATCAAGAGTTTCTATTGGCACAGTGGAAAGAAGTTCGTCTATCATCTGCCTTTGGTCAACATCACTTAATTCTTTACCGTTATCGTAAGCAGTCTGCATTGATTTCTGCAATTCTTTCGCAGCATTATCTATACTACCGTCTACAACAGCTAAATCCTCGCTAACGTCTCTAAACGTTCCAGCCATAGCCTTCAAGTCTGTTAAATCAAAAGTCTCTGTCTTGCCTGCCACCGTATGGTCAAAAACAAACCCAATCCCATCTTCAGATTTACGAATAGAAACATTCCGTCCATTCGCTAAGTCAGAAGCAAAGTCGCCATACTCAGATGAAATTCTACCATCTAAAACATTCTCTCTAACAGCTTTTATTACACTGCTTACATTATCTTTCCCTAATTTAACTTCAGCTACATCTTGCAAAACATTTTGTTTCTGCATTTGTGACATACGACTAAAATCCTCAACAGAAACCACACTACCAATACTCTCCTTTATAGAGTTATTCATGTCGTTGTTTAATCCTTCGAAATTCTGTATTGCAGTTTTATCTAAAAATAAAGCGTGTTCATTTTCAATTTTCTCAACTGCGTCAGCTCTTTTTTGATTCAAATCACCTACAGCTTTCCCAACTCTAGCCATTCCTGAATCAATGTCTTTAGATACTTTACCGTAATCTATTGAATATTCTTTTGGATCTGTATATGCTCCCATTTATATTTGTGGATTTGCGCCTGAAGAAAACCCTGTACCAAAACTAGCTGCATTCGCTCCTAGCGATGTCAACCCAGCAAACATATCTTGCTGTGATTGGCGTTGTATCCTTCGACTCTCTTGACCTAAACTAGCCGTTCTATCTAATAATTGATTCTCTCTATTTTCTTGTGCGTTAAATCTAAACACCTCTCCTTGAGCTAGCATTTGCTCTTGTGATTGTTCTCCTCTAGCCCTAAGTTGTGCGTTGTTAGCCTCTTGTTGTTGGATGTTATTTGCTATTCCTTGCTTACTTCTTAATGCCGCTTGAGCTAGTGCCGTAGCACCACCAGCAGACGCTCCAGTATCCCTTAATGTATCTAGTGTTGTAGCTAGTGAAATATCAGCTTCTTGAGCTTGTAGTTTAGCTGCTCCCGTAGCCACTTGTAGGTTAGCGAATGGATTGGATATGTTTGCATAAGGATTGGTTATGTCTTGTCTGTTAGCCTCCAATGCAGCTAAGGTTGCTTCGTATTTCTTAGCATCTCTTTTAGCTCTCCCAGACTGTATTCCAGAACCAACAATCCCAGCCACTGCTGCTCCACCTCCAACTATTGCTGCAATAGTAAAACTCATTATTTATTTTGTATTAAATTCTTAACAAAATCACTTTCTAATAAATCATTCTCGTATTCATCTGAAACTAATTCTTTTTCTAATTCGTCAATATCTGTAAGAGTTGTTGCATGAACAGTAACAAACCTACAATCTGTATGAGGGAATATCAACCTCTTTGTGTCAGGTTCAGTAATTCCGTTATGCGGTGCTCTTATTGTTTCAACACCTCCTTCAGTTATAATTGACATCTCACCTTCCATTAAAAAGAACGTGTGTTGCTTCTTATGAACCTTTGTTATTATCAGTTGATTTGCAGGATTAAATATTTCTCTAATATAAAGCCCGTCTGCAAAAGAACTCTTCACAGGATTATGTTTTAATAAAGCATCTCCCGTTAAAACATTGTCGTCAGTTGAAGACAATGCTTCGTCCTGCAACTCAGATATAGACTCCCTAAAAGACTTTCTGTTTTTAAAGTCCTCCATCATATCCCAATATTCATCAAAGCTATAAGTGTGCTTTACGTTCAACTCAGTAGATAGTCTATTGAATTGCTCTTTAGCTTCTTCTTTCGTTAACGGTGATTCTATAACTTGTAAATCTATATCCATTTAATTAAATTGCAGAAATAACAAACTCCGAAGATACTGAGAATAACTGTTTTGCACCACCTACATCAGTTGTGCTGTCAGTTGATAATACTACGTCAGCATAAAAACCTTTTATACCCGACACCGACTTACCTCCTCTAACCTCTCCTTCTCTACTAATTACACTATTATTTAAAAGATTTGCAGAGTATTTATTCTCTTTCCTTTTAAACCCAGCAAAAACCTCCCTACCTCTCGATATAAATTTACCCTCTTTGTAGCTTTTAATTGCTGTTGTTGAATCTTGAATTGAAATAGGATTCACCGAATTGTTAGGGGAGTATTCGTCAGAAGTAAATGAGTTCACTTGCCATCCGTTAGTCCCTTCATAGTTAACCGTTTTAAAGTTTTTAGATGTAGACTCGTTAGGGTTCATTATTAACGTCACAGTGCTATCATAGTACGTGCCGTAAAAACTACCTCTATTATCTAACGTAGTTCCATCATAATGCTCCCACATACCGTTGCTATACATCGTGTAGTATACGCCCTTTAAACTAAATATAAAAGAAGGGGAGTAGTCCCAAAAAGAACTCCACCCTTTCGATGTTTCACTAAAACTAATTGTACTTACTATTGGCATAATTAACTTGGTATTTCTTCATCCTCAGATGGAATTGATACTAATTCACCAGAACTTGATGTCCTAGATGGTTCGTTATAAGATATTGATACAACGTAATTATCTAACTTATTATCATAACCTCCAATAACTTTATCTTTAACATACCTTACAGCCTGAATGATTGTTGGCTGAGGCGTGTTGACTACGGTTATGGATTGGTTTAAGGTTATATCAATCTCTCCAGCAACTTCAGTTCCTATATCTACTATGTATACATTTTGAAAACCAGAGATACCTTCTATAGTCATTCCATATTCCAATAAGGAAATATTAGCTCCACCTACAGTTAAAACGGTGGCTGGCGTTGACCAAGGAATAGTCCATGATATATCAACTACTTCTCGTTTAAAGCTACTAGATATTTGTCTAAACTCATCACGGAAATAATCTTCCATGCCATACTTGTTTATCTCTGTCATTCCGTCAGAAGATAACCTTATTACAGCTCCATTATCTACATCTGTAAAATAAGTTCTATACCCTTTCCTTGCAAATGATTCAGGGTTTCTACTAATCCCGTAATCTCCTGAGTAAGGCTGTATCTTACCTAAAACTAATTCGCTTGTTGTTAATGTTGAGTTTCCTTCTGCTGAATATATCGCTTGCTTCTCTACAAGCCCTCTACTAACTTTACTTTCTTGTAACACTAATAAATCTGATTCACTAGCATATAGTTTTTGTATTGATCCGTATCGAGGGTCTACACTCTTAGTTATATCATCACCAACGGAAAACACATTTGTTTTGTTTGTAGACGTTCTTGAGTTGTATATTCCTGAGTAAATCATAGAAGTGGAAGCCACTTTAAACAATCTCTCATCTTCATCAATATAAGCTCTAACACCTAAATCTACTTCTGTATTATTATATCCACCTCTAATCCTAGATTCTTCTACAAACCAATTCACATCAAAATCCGCTTCATCGACAAACATTGGAAATGTAGGATAGTATAGCGGATTCCAAGGAAGTCCAGCCCAATCAGCATTACCCGTTACCGAGCGAACAGTTTTCTTTAGTAAAAAAGAATTGAAATATTTTACGTCTATTGTTAAACTCATTATTAATGTGGACTTAGTGAAAATAAAATATAAAATACACTATCCAACCCATTTCCATTAGCGTCAGACACCTTAACTTGTGCCCTAAAGCTAGTTGTTTCGGCACTAGAAATGTCTGGATAACTATCATAATCAACTTTATACCAAGGCTGTTTATTAGATGGCTTTAAGGCTCTGACATACCTAGATATACTTAGATATGATGTTCCGTACCCAGAACTTCTAAGTTTGGCAAATGTTTCTAAGGAATTAGGGACACTTTGGAAACTAGTAGTTTTAAATACAGAAGAATAAGATGCCCAAGCACTAGCGTATGTGTGATAAAACTCTAAATTTAATACCTCTAAAACTAATTGCTCTCCTTGTAATGAAAATATAGACCCATTAGAAAACTCTAGCAATATCAAATCATTGCCAGCCCACCCAGAATAACTGCTTGCTGTAGAGTGAGAACTCCCCTCACTTATCGTTGCAACAGTGTCTCCTGCTTGGTCGCAATAAGGGTAGGAATTTCCTAACATATTGTTAGGTTTCGAAATAAGATTAGTTGCACCTCCTACAGTAACTCTAAAAGTAAATGTTAAATTATTTTCTAGTGAATTATCATCTTTGTACAACCATAAAGGAGATAAATTCTCTATAGAATAAGCCCCTAATGTGTTATCTATTAAATTAAATCTATCGCTAAAGTCAGCTCCGTAAACATTCTTTACGGATTCTATAACTATAACTACGCCCGTAGTTATTTGATTAGCTAAATAATCTAATGCATAGAAAGTATCTGTAATTACATCATTTATAGCTGAACTCTCTGTTAACTTATACCCTAAATCTGTTACATTTACAGCGTATGTTTCAATAGTCGTATCTGAATTTATTGTATCATTCAACTCTGAAATTAATCCAGATGTTGTTGTCTCCCAATATATCTCCAAATTAGAATATGTGGGTTTTGTTTCGAAAATATTTAAACTAACATTATCGAAAGATAGTTCGCTTATCGCTGTAGTTGTTGTTTTGCCACCTAAAGACCCTAGCTCTCTATTTGTAGACATCCTCCCTATTAACGGATTAGAGCCTTCCTCTGCTACAATTATACTCGGAATACTATAGAATGGAGATGTTGTTTGAGCAGTTATAGATGTACTATCTAACCCTAAATCATCACGCCCCCCTATCCCTACAACGGTGTCAGCTTTATTGAAATTATTATAAAACTCTGCATCGTGAGATGTATTCGCAAGTTGGTCGGGGGTTATAACTCTAGGGAATAATTCTTGACTACTTCTAAATACTTTATCTAATTGAGATACTTCACTTAAATCTCTTGGTACTTTATTTATATTATCGCCTAATAATGTTATATGAGCCGTGTCTGCTGATTTAGTCCCAGTGTTTTTAGGGTAATCATTTAATACCGTTGGAACATATACGTTGTAATAGCTCTGTTCTTGCTGCTTCACTACAACCTTATAACTATACCAACCTAACGGATTAGTATCTGCGTCATACAACCCAGCATACCCCTCTCTAAAATAAGTGGACGGTATTGGGTTTTCAAACACAACTTTTAATGAGTCCCCTGCATATATATCACCCGTACTCATTACTGGTAAATCAATACTCCTATAAGGACTGTATATCGTGCTATCATCTGATAGTATCACGTCAGATTGCCTACCAAATTTATCGGCTAAAACAATTCCCACTTGATACGTTCTATTTTGTTTTAATGTATGATTTGGGTATTCTCTCTTAGAGAAGAAATCAATACCCGCCCCTTGATTGTTTTTCTCTCCAACACTTATAGAATAATCTAAATCGTCTGGAGCTAAATACCAAGGTAGGTAGTTTCCGTAAATAACTCTATTACCTATAATTTCTTGAGATAAGGCTCTTACAGGAACTTTATCGTACACTCTGGTAATATCACTCTCTGGTAATGTTTTTACTGCGCTAGACGAGCTAAATAGGTACTGTATTTTATTGTCGTCTGACTGAGATAGGTCTTCGGGTTTTATAGAATCAATAACTTTTAATGCAGGACTGTCGGATTCCTTCATTAATATTTCAACTTCCTTGACCTTCAATACCGTTTCTAGGTCTTTAGCTTCGGTTACACCTTCTGGTAAATCTATTTGAAATTCAATTTGATTAACCTTATTCTCCATAAATTCAACAATAGTACTCTTTATTGCCGATTGCTCGTCAGAATCTATACCGTCAGATGTCATAAAGAATCCGTCTTGTTTTGGGATAAATGCAGGCTGCGTAAATGGGGCAATCAATGAATATTCATCATCCTCAAATCTAAACCTATAACTAAATCTTGCAAATTTATCTGAGAGCATTTCTGAATTACTACCGTTAACTTCGTCGTAATAAGGGTTTGCTGCTATTGTTATTATATCTCCAGCAATACTCGTAACACTTCTTGCGAATGTTAAGTTTGTAGGTCTTTGTCCTAAATGTATTCTATGTGTTGCTGCACCAGCTAATATTGGAGTCAATACACCCGTTTCCACTAAAGTTATAAATATACCACTACTCTGTTTAAAAATCTGCGAACCGTTATCTTTATAATCTCCATTAGCATCTTTTATGTAAAGTAAAGACCCAGTATATACGGCTATATCTGATGGCGTTCCAGTATATTCTACGTCTACATAAGAGTCCGTACTAACATTCAATACGTCAAAATCTAAACTAATTGGTAGGTTTTCTGAGGAAGCGTCGTACATTGTCGATACTTGATTAAGCATTCCTTCTGTTACGGTTATTGACAACACCGTAGAACCCCCGCCTAATTGCCCAGACCCCGTAGAGATAACATCTCCCACATTAATTCCTATTCCACCAGATATCAAGTTGCCACCAGTAACCGCAGCCGTGCTGAACGTTGGCTTTATGGAGGTTATCACATCTCCTGACGCCACTATTATTTCTAATTCTAAAAAAACAGCAGCAGCAGGCGTTGGCGAAACACTTAACCCTCCTGATTGAGTATGTAACGTATAAGTGTTTGCAGAAGTTCCTGTCGGTGCAGTTGTTATATTCGGTACGAAATTAGCATTGTAAACATTCAGCCCACTATTAACATCCTTCTTGAATAACCTCATAGGGTTATACGGATAATACTTAGCAACAGATATTTGCTCCTCTAAATAATAATGAGGGTCTGTAGCAATACTAGATGATTTAGATAATGCCGTTTGAATATTTATCTTTCTTGGTTGATTTCTATTGTCATTCCAAAACAATAAATCCTCTAAAATATTAACAGACAATACGGGATGCGTCTTTGAGAAATTCAAAAAAGACCCCTGAACTAATATACTATAAGATTTAGACCTTACACTATAAGCTGCTATGTAATGAGATGATGTTGATGGAGCGAAATTCGATAACGCATCAGAAGATGAATCATTGTAATTTGTTAAAAAAACAAATATCCTATCAGTTGCAGCATCGGTTTGATAACCTATAATCTCTAACCCTCTATCAGTTAAATCAAAATCAGTTAACTCTAAATTCCCTAGAACATTTTCTAAAGAACCCGCATTACCCGTATCAGATGAACTTGTAGATAAATTTCTAGCATCTCTATATTCCCCGTCAGAAAGCAACCTTTCATCAAGGTCTTTATTCATCTTCCCTTTTATGAAATTGTTTTTTACTTCTGGCATATTAACTTAAAAATTTTGATGCTCCTCTCATTGTTTGTGTCATCTCAATTAGATTTAACTTAGATAACCTCAATTTAGCGTTTCTAAGCGACACAAATCTATCTTTCTTATATCTACGCACAATATACTCTTGGACGCCTATCATCGTCGATAAGATAGCGTGAGCGATGTGCATATATATTGCTTGTTCTGCGAATTTATGAACTTGCGTTTCAGCATCAGTTCCTAATCCATCAGATATGTATTTTAAATTTACTATTTTATCAACTAAGTCGCTTGAAAATGAGAACGAACCCTCTCCTTCATTGACTACATACCATCCATTTACTTGAGATAATTCTGGATCTAAACCATATCTTGCACCACGACCAGTAAATCTACCGTCCTCGAAGTCATTTAACAGATATTCTCCTCCACCAAATACAGTGTTAGCTTTAAATCTCTCTTCAGTTAAAGGATTTCCTTCTACGATATTCCCATCAACGTCATAAATAAAACCTCCCGTTCCATCTTGCAGTGGAGCTTTGCTAGGTGTAGACGTAAATCTAGCCTCGTATATCGGGTGTTCAATACCGTCACTATCTATCCAATAAAGGTTAACCTTGCTTACAAAATCTTGTGGCATAGGAATACTTAAAGATGATGGTATTTGAATTTCCATTATCTTTTCAACCTTAGAGATGTCGTAAGCAAACTCTTGAACACCTCTCTTCGCATGAAATATAACATCAGAACGTCTAGCGTCGGTGATTAATTTACCATCGCCAACGTAAGCAACCATGAAGTTATTTACAATAGAAGATAAAGGCACATACCTATATCCTCCCGTTTCTCCGTCGTAGTAATCTTCTTCTGATTCCGTTATTGCCATTATTATGCGTTATTTTTTCGTGATAATTGCGCTATTTGTGCAGCCATTGTTGTAATCGTTTGGTCTCGTATAACAATTCCAGAGTACATCAATATTTGCTCAACCATTCTAGTTTCTAGTGATGGGTGTAATTCTATCCCTATAGACCCTGATACAGAGTTTTCATATAAATCCCCCGAATCAACATCGACAACTAAAAACCCAGACCCACCAAATTCAGTTCCAGCAACAGTCACCGTACTAGAAGATGTAACCCCAGAACTAGTTCCTGTAACATCAATATTTGTAACAACATTACCTGAAATAGTTACCACTAAAGTAACTGTACCACCAGTACTTATTGTTGCAGACACTAAATAAAGTCCATCAACTGGAGCTGTTGGCTCTGTTGATATATTAAGTAATGCATTAGTCTTAATAACTAAAGCTCCTTCAATATAAGGATTAGGGTCGTAAACGAAAGCACCATATTCAGCATCTTCTAAATACCCCCATCTAGGGTCGTCTGGAAGTTTAATGTAATCCACTAACACCGTAGCCGCATCTAAAGCTGTTGTATTGGGCTTCACCTCAATTGTAGTCCCCAAAGAATCCCTATAGAACACAGGGAAACTTGCCATTGGGGACGTCAGGGGGGAAGAAAGAATATATCCTATTTCGCTTTTAGAAATTTCTTCGTACTTTGTGATTCTATCCGAACTAGATATATCCTGTATTTTGTAATGGTCTGTCGGTAATGTTGCCGTCCCTCCAGAGAAAGTAATACTAGCAGACTTGTATATTTCGTCAAGTTGTTCTCTAAGCATTTTGCTACTGTCAGCAAAACCATTATTAACTCGATATGATTTCTTTTTATTCAGAGCATCGTTATACTCCACCATCATGGAATCTATAATAGACAATTGAGCCTGCTTCGCTATGTCGTTAAACTCATCTGGAGTTATATAACCTCTTTGCTCTTTGTTTACAACAGCTAATACTGTCTTATATACTTTGTCTATATCTATTGCCATAATTAATATTTACTTTTCCCCATTTTCTTCCCTTCGTTCTTCGAATACATTAAAGCTTGATTTTTCTCACCTTGCTCGCTTGTATTAGATTTGGAAGTAAACTTATTCATGCCGCTAAGTTTCTTGTACTTCTTTCGTCCAGCAGCTAATCCTAAATTAAAATAAGGGTCATCAGTATACATACTGCTTTCATCTATCTTAATACCTTTTCCTGTACTTGAATAGCTGCCTTTTTTCTTTTCGTCTTTATTTGCCATTTGTTTTTTATTGTTTCTTAACCACCTTTTTTTTAGCTTTTTTCTTTCCTTGATAAGCTTTTTTAGCTATCTTACCAAAGACTAATTTAGGGTCAGTTTTATCTTGAGTAGCTCTAGATAGTTTATTGTAAGCTATTTCATTTCTCCTAGCTAATTCATTGCTTTTCCTTTTATTCGACTTAGAGACGTATGACTTACTAATAGTAGAATTTGCCTTTTGTCTCTTATTGCTAGCAACAATCTCTGCCCTTAATTTGCTTGAAGTTTTTTTTCTATTCGATGAATTAGACTTAAGATAACCTGCCTCATTTAATAAATTGAATGGATTTGATAATGGAATTTTCCTTACCGCCTTCTTTTTAGGTGTCGTTTCTGACTTGGGGGTTTTTTTTACGTACTTACCATCACCACCTTTCTTAATCGCCTTTTTCTTTTTTGCCATTTGTTTTTTATTAAAGTCGAGGGCTAAATATAACCCTCGACTAATTGTTTAAATTACTTTTTTCTCAATATAAGAGAGATAATCAAATCCTTCATCTGTTCTAAGGAACGCTGCTAAAGAATTGTAAGGGTTTTCTCCAAACGGTGCTTTAAACATCACTCGGTCTGTTTGAACCCAAATCATAGTTCTACCATCCTCCATTATCTTAATTACATTTTGTTCTACAGCTCTAACACCTTTATCTCTAATTTCTACATTAGAATCGTTTGCTAATGAAATAAAATTAGACGGGTCTTTCTTCGCCAATACTAATGCATCTCTTCGAATCTCCTTACTAGTCATACCACTTACGGCTGAACCAACACTTGTTCTAACGATCGCACTCGCTACATCAATGTCAATCTCTCTCGCTAAAAGCATAGCATCTAATTGAGAATTAATATCCTCTAACTCATTAACAGCTACTTTCTCATCATCTCTTTCTAAAAAAGCTTTGCCCAATTGTGGGTGCTTTGATAAAAACTTTTGCATTAACGTTTTATTTTTCGGTAAATGCAATGTTCCATCACGAATAACTACGTGGTCTGGAATAACAACACCTTTAAACTCATCTACAAAGATTGTGTTTTGGTTTTTTGTTATTTTAACTTCTCTTTCGTACTGTAAATCCTCGTCGAATAACAGATACTTTCCTTTTAATTTGTAAGAAACTGGTTCTTTATCTCCTTTTAGGTAGTAAAATCTATCTTTAACTTCCCAAATTGGTTTCTTAACTATAATTTCTTTTTGCACTTCTGGTGCTTTAATAATTGGAGCTTCTACAATTGGAGCTTCCATAACTTCTGTTTGCACTACTTGTACAGTTTCTTGTACGGGTTTTGCTTTTGCAACAACCTTTTTCTTTGCTGGTCTACCTCGTCCTGCCATAATATAATAATATAAAATATAATAATTAAATGTGTGGTCGCAATACACGACCACACATTATTTAATTCAACCTACTATGCGTTAAATAACACAAAGTTGTTAGCTGCTTGAGTTACCAAACATCTCTCATCTAAGAAAGACACTCTCATCTCATCAACAGTTGAGTTACCTGCTTCAGCACCCGTAATCCAAGACTTCATCTTTCTGTTAGTTTGAGCATTTGCTCTATATCTAACGTGTAAGAATGGTCGTCTAACGTTTTTACCCATTGTTTGGTCGTAAACGGTAGTTGTTCCTGCTGGAACTACAACTCCTTGAACGTCTGTATAAGTACCTCTAGTAGAGAAGTTGTTTAAGTATTTCCAGTCAGACTTGTAGAAGTCGTAAGACCCTCTTCGTACACCCGTAAATCCTAAATTCAATGCCATATCCGCATCGTTGTTAAACACTCCATAAGAAGTACCACCAGTTCCGTAAGAGTTAGCTTCTGCTAATCCACTATCAATAGCTATGGACATATCTCTTTGGATATACATCATGTTCTCTTCAATAGAACCTTGCTTATCAAGTTCTTTAACTAAAAAGTCAAAATCCTCAATAACGTCAGCCGCTACATCAAAAGCAGAACTAGCTACAATACCACGAGAACTAATAGCGTCAAACATACCTTGAGTACCATCAACTCCAACTCCTGCGTTAGTAGCTAATACAGATTCTAAACAAGACATTTCACAGTAATCAGCAAAACGTGTCTTAGTATCTCCTTGTGCTTTCAAATACCATAAGTATCCGCTAGTACCATTTTCAGTTTCAGCATCAATCCACCCGATTTGAGCGATGTCAGAACCATTCACTTCAAAGTTATCTTTTAAGATGATTGGTTTGTTACTAAATACGTGAACGTCTGGAGCAATAGATTCTAACATTCCGTCAGTTCCTTTTCCAAACTCTGATCCAAATACGAAGAATTTAATATTTCCAGCAGTTGTTACCAACCCAGCATCAACTAAACCAGTAGTGTTAGTGTAACACTTAACAGAAAGAGTAGTACTAGTTGTAGCCGTTACTAAAGCTTTGAATAATTCTCCAGAAGCATCTGTAACTGCAATAGTTTGATTTACTCTAACAGCATGAGCCGCAGTAGTTGTGATAATGTTTCCTCCTGAAGGAGTTCCATCAGCACCTAAAGTTGCTCCAGTGTAAGATAAATGCAAACGTCCTTGCTCTTCCCAAATAACTTGGTCAGATTCCATAGGCATCTCTGCTCCTACTAAACGTAAGAATCCAGAAATAGTCCTATCTCCGTATCTTTCTACTTCTTGTTCGTAAAGCTCAGGTAAATATTGTTGTGCCCAAGCGTTGTCTAAATTTTCAAAATCAATGTAGCTTCCTGCTGTAACTGATTTCGATGCCGTAGGGGTTAATTCCGTTGGCGTAGTATATGGTGTTGCCATAATTTTCTAATTTTTTAAGTTCTTAATTTCATTCTTAATTTCGAGCTATCTTCGCCTCTCACCGCTTTGAACTTTCTTTTACCAACTACTAAATCCTGACTACCAGTACTGCGAGGATTCATTTTGATATTTTTGTCTGACATAGCTTGTTGCTTAATAGCATCTGCTTTGCCTTGTTCGTAGAAGTGAGTTGCTATTGCATCAGAATTATTGGCTGCGAATAACGCTTTGTGATACCCTTTGGCATCCTTTATGATATTGTCTTCTCCAATGTATTTACCAAACACATTTTTCATATCACCCTGCGTCTCCGAAACTGTTTTTACATCCTTCACGTTAAAACGATACTTCTTGTCACCAACAGAATATTCAAAACCTTTGAAATTCTCATCGAAAACTTTACCGCTTTCTTGTTTAAATGCGTCTCCTTGCAATTGAGCCTTACTCAAGGACTCTTTTGATTCTGCTTGAAACTCGTCGTAAGCCTTAATCTTATCTTGAATCTCTGGACTTAATTTAGAAGTTAACTTAACCTCGTCATAATATTTATCCTTTAACCCGTCAAAGTGTTTCTTAGCCTCACGTAAAGCTCCTTTGTAAGCAATTTTCTTTCTTTTTATATCTCTATCTTCATCTAAATCTTCGTCAAAAGAATATTTATCTTCAATTAAGAAGTCTATTTCTTCAGCGTCTAGGTCTGGATTCTCTGTTTTTAAGTAGTCTTTTAATAAAGCTGCCTCACTTAATTGAGAGTAGTCTGTATTAAGTCTAACAAAATCTTCTAAAGAACCTCCAGTTTCTGTCATAAAAGAAACTAATTTCTCAACATTCTCTGGTAAAACAGCCTTCTCTTCAACAGCTTCTTTAACTACTTCTGCTATTTCTTCGACTTTATCCTCTATTACAGTAGACTCTTTAACTACATCTTCCTTTCCGTCCTCTTTTACTTCGTCAATTATCTCTTCTAAAACAGGAGTTTCATCTAAAGTTCCATTATCTGGAACTTTTTCAGCATCAATTACAGCATCAGATTCTTTTTTATTCCCTGTATTTATCTTGTAAGTACCATCTTCTAAGAAATTTGATTCTTTTTTATCAACTTTTTCTTCAAACGCTTGACTTTCTCGATTTTTTCCCGTAACTTTGCCTAAGTCATCTGGATTAACAGAGTTATCAATAATTGTTTCTTTTTTCTGTATTGGCATTCTAAGCTTACCATCAGTACCTACTGCTTCTTTTGTTTCAATATCCATCTATAAAATATAATTTAATAATATAATTTTTCTTTTTTTTGTACTCTCATCTATCTTGTAAACATCAAGACATTAATTAAAATCTCTTACATTTTTACTTTGGCTCGAACTGCGTCAAGTTCACTCCACCATCCAAAACATCGTTACCAGTACTTTCAAAATCCTTTGCAGGTTCGTTGTTTTGTCGCTGCTCAATCATCTTACTTTGCTGTGATGCTTGGATTTTAGTTCTCTGATCCTTCCTATCCTCTTTATCTCCCTCTTTCCTATTAATTACATTTAATTCCATATCTTTTAATCTGAAATTAATATCAGCCTCGTATTGCATTAGTTCTTTCTTCGCTGCAACTTCCTTTTCTAAGAACCTTTCGTTCAACAGAGCTTTGTTATTATCCAACTGCATAGTTGTTTCCGCAATAGCTTGATTCTTTTGAACGTCAGCCATAGCAGCCGCTTGAGCAGATTGAGCATTTGATTGAGTTTGCATCTGCATATTCTCCATCGTTTCCTTTCTGTCTTGCTCGTGCTTCTTTCTTTTACGGACTTTAATAGTTTGATTTGCGTAGGTTAGATTTTTAATACCTCTAATATCTATCGCATCATCTAAATCAATTGTCTTTTGTGCTAAAGCTATTTGTATGTTATTTTCTAACATAGCCTTCTCTTCCATGTCTGGGTCTAGTTCAATAAACATTCCCATGTCATGTAAGTATAAATTCTTTATCTCATCTAATGTTGCTACATTAAATCTACCGAGTGTAGCTAAAAATTGATCCCTAGTGTTTGAATATTCCAATACATCAGATATTCTCAACGTAACACCTTCAGCCGTCATTAATGTTAAATACAATCCCGCCTGAACTATATGCCTTGTAGCTGTATTTGAATTTGCTGCTGCTAATTTCTGAATACCAACTAGTGCGTCACTGTCTGGAGAACTACCGTCACGAGCCTCATTAAGCCCTGTAACGTCACGAATCATCTGTAGGTTGTGATTGTAACTCCCGATAAGAGTTTGTATCTTAGAACCGCTAGAACTAGTTGTAAGCTCTTGTATAGGTATTTTACCGTGATTGTATTCTCCATCAGAAGTCATAGACCTACCAATAACAGAACCCGTTTGGAAATACATATTTAAAGCCTCTTGAGGATTATAACTAGTACCTTCTCCTAAATCAATTTCGCTTAATCCGTCAGCATCTAAGTAAACACCGTCTGGAACTAACCTAGCTGTTACTTGCTGTAATTTCATGTGAACTCTTTGTATTGGGTCTGCAAACGGAATCATTCTTGAAACTAATCCGTAATACTCACCCTTATACATTTTGGGTGCAACAATGTTATAGCTCATCTGACATCTTGATGTGTCAGATTTTGGCTTAGTCATGTTCTCGTTCATACCCCAAGATAATAAGTAGTCGCATCCAACAATCTTAGACCCTGAATAAAGCACTTCTATAGACCTACCAACTTTTTCGAAGTTAGCGTCTTTTGTTTTTGGTGGATTAAAGCTTTCGTCTTTCCTAATAGCTTTCTTAGCTCCCGAAGCAGTTTCTTTTATTTTATGAATTTCGCTATTGTATGTTTTGTATTCGTAATACATAACGTATATAAAACCTTCCTCGGTGCTTCTATCTGTATCTCCTGCCAAGAATCCTACATTACCACTTGTGTATCTTTTCTCAATTATTCTTATATCATCATCTGTTAAATGAGGGTTTGTTTTCTTTAATTCAGGAATACTAATTCTCTTCACTTCTGCTACGTAATACAAATCACCGTAATGCGTATCTTCCGTATAAGAGTGAACTATATTCTCAGGGTCTACATAATCAATAATAATACCTTCTGCTGTATTAAAGCTATGTTTTACACACCCAATACCTAAAATAACTAAATCGTAATCAAATTTTGTTTTAGTTAATTCGAATTTATTTAAGTCAAAAATATTAGAAATAGCCTCCTCTTGCGCCACTTCGATGGATTCTTTATAATCAAGCTGCATATGCAAAGCAAGTTCATCTTCATCCATTGGTAATGTTTCTGGATTGTTCTGAAACATATCCAACCCCAATTCATCGTTTATAGTCCCGAATAACTCTTTGTTATTCATATCTGACAACATACTCTCAATGTAATCCGTTCTCTTTTTTATTGACGACGGATCTTGAGCGTAGCAATTTATCGAATACGGTCTTTCTGCAATCCCGTTAACTACAATGTCAACAAACTTGGGTATGATAGGTACGGGTGTCCAATCTAAATTTAAGTAAGAAGTGTCTCCGTTTATAGCGAACTCCTTTTTGTATTTACCTACGGGTTGATTCCCCGCTGCGTACAACCTTAAATTGTGAAAGTTCTTTCTTTGTTGAAAGTACCTCACTTCGTTATTCACTTTAGAGAACCACTCTCCCTCGATTGCTTGTCCAACTTTAGTTCCAAACCCTTCGGTTTCTTTTACCACAGAAGTTTCTGCGTGACTAGGGAATGATATGCTATTAGTATTTGCCATTTTTTTATCTTTGCATTACGGAACTCATGCCGTCGTTTGAGTATTTCTTTATTCCTACTTGTAGTGAAGCCACTTGCCTTTCTGGTTTTGGGTGGTATGACATTCTATTGCAAGCTATGATTGCTAGTCCTGAGCTAATAGATGCATCATGTTTTGTTCTATTTGATATATTAAATCCAGTCCAATCAGTTAGTGTTTTATTAAAGTACATATCTCCCCAACCAGATTCTGTTAACCCTACATATTTATCTATGTATGTTTCTATTGCTTGAGCGTGAATATCTATTACATCTGTACTAGCACCAATACCGCCAACCTCTTTCTCTAAATAAGTTAATTTAGAATTAACCTTATTTGGTGGATTCATAGAGTATCCTCTATATCCTCTCTTTAAGAAGTGATACAACAGCCCCGACTTATTATTCTCAGCCAATAACGGCATACCATAAAAAACGCAAGCCATTAGTATATCCTCAAAGAACATTGTAGCGGTAGGAGGACGGGAAATATATTCTAAGAAAAACATATTCGGTGGTACTTCTTCCATTGAAAACTTAGTAAGCCCATGTAAAGAACCATTAGAGCCACCGCCAACAGCTTTAGATATATCGTAAGGGTCACACCCAAACGCACCTAAATGTTCATTTGCTGGGAACTTTTTACCGTTCTTCTTTATCATTAAGTTCTGCAACCTAATTGGGGGAGTCCATGAGGTTAGAAACCTACCGTTAGGATTAGGTGTAAATACAACTCTTGAATCCTTTATTTGATTCTCCCAACTTAAACTACCTCTAGTAATGAGCTTAGAACCCTTCATGTCTCCGTTGTGGTCTATTTGCTCATATATCTTAGCTAGGTTGAATAAACTATCTTTAGCTTCATCTCTGAATGCGTGTTCTTCTGTTCTTGGATATTGACGGTAAAATTCATTTAATAAGTCTTGGTCTCCCTTCAATCCTTCTGCTTCGTTCTCCCAATTCTGAATAACACCTTCCTCAATAATGTCTCCATCTATACCCAAAACGGGAACTTTAGGGTTATCGAATACGGGGTATCCATATACATCCATAAATCCCTCAAAGTTCCACTCCATAGGAATAAATAAGGCATATAAACCAGATTTGGTTTGTCCGTTCTTGTTCCTACTTTTTATGTTGGAGTTTCGGTACATCTTTTCTCCATTAGCTCCACCTTTATCTTTAGCATTACAAGTAGAACCCATCATGCATTTACCAATAATCTTCTTACCTAATCTAAGGCAAGTTTTGGTTACATTCCAATTGCTTAATATATTATTAGGCTTTAACCACTTACTAAATTCATCATGGATTAGAAATTCTAATTTCTCTCCATCGTAAGAGTTATCACCCGTAGTCTTCCAATCAATAGTTGTATTTAATGAACTTAAATCATCTAAATCATCTTTTTCTCCAATCCTCTTCCTCGTAAACCTAGTTGCAGGAACTCTGTAAGCTAATTCCGTTTTCGGTCTATCCATACCATCTTGTATGGGCTTAAAGAAAAACGGATAGTTTAAAGATATAGGAACAACTTTGTCTGTAAACATCTTTTTTGCATCATCTCCAGACTTAGATAGCATACCGAATCTCGAATCGCTTGCCACCGTAGCTAAGTTAACCGTCTCAGATGAAGCCATAAATGAAAACCCAGACCGTCTGTTTTTTAAATAACACATACCGTAACATCTATCATCAGCTTTACACGCCTCCCAAAACATCCAATACAATCTATTCGATTCCCTAAACTCAGGCTTACCAACATCTATCTTGCTCCATTGCAAGTATTGATAATGCGACCCTGTAACGTAAGTATCAACCCCTTTATTCTTAAACCAAAACCCTTCCTCTCTACGCCTTACTTCCTCTTCTATGTACGGAGAATATTTTGTCTGAAAACCAACCGACTGCTTACTCCAATCGAACATTGTCTTTAACCTAGCTAATTCTTGAGGGTATTCAAAAGCTTCCCAATATTGCTTTTCTTTTGAATTATGTCTCTTGTATACTTTATCTGAAATAGGTAATCCAATCTTTAATCCTTGAATCTCGTATACATCCCCTATTTGTCCGTCATGCCCTATGCAAATAATATCAAACTCCTCATTATACCCGTACTTAAATTTACGAGCAGAGTTAGCCTTTATCTTCTTTATCTCAGGGATAGGGTCTATTATTTTATATAGAGTTTGTTGATACATTTATTTCTTAGGAGTTATTCCTGTAAATATCTTTTTACCGCCACCAAGTCCTGCTTCGTCATTAAGCGTGTTTTCTTCTTCAGTTATTCTGTTTAATATGTCAAAAGCATCGACAATGCATAGCTTTTTTGTTGCTGCGGCATTTTTTAATTTGTCAGCTCCCAAATCCTCATCGTCATTATTTATTATCTTTTCTTTTGCGACAATAATTAATTCATCAACAGCAATCTTACCAGCCTCTATAACCTCTCTCTTTTGCTCCTCAATTGTTTTCTTCATGTCTTACTCCAATTAGGTTGATACTCCTCAACTTCTAAATCATCCCTCTTTAAACAAATATCTCTAGCACTCATTTTATACATTCTCTCTCCGTCAACAACAAATTCAAATTCGCTGCTCGGAGTGAAGCCTATGACGTCACCAACCTTTAATCCCATTCCTTCAAGGTATTTGTTAGATATTTTAATAATCCCAACTCTCTCCATTTCCGTTTCGTCAGAAAACATCTCTGTTTCTTTTACGGGTGCTACAAAGCAATAATCACTCAACCCTTTCCAAACACCATCTCTCTTGTAAAGAAATATCTGTTGGTCGCTACAAGTGTACTCTGTTTCGGATATAAATGAACCGCTATTCTTTTCAACACCTCGAACGTCATACCACCTTCTAAATATATTGTGGTGTACTATTACATCATCTCCAACCTTAATTGGAGAATTGTACGCTGCTGGAACTGATAAAACGGTTGCTTCACGACTAATGTACTGGTGGTTCGATATATCGGTGTTAACGATTATCTCACCCCCAGCCACATCAATAGAATTATTATACCTCCTTTTTATTGGTGAAATGATATAATTGTAAATGCTTTTCATCTAATATTCTATGTCGTATTCAACAGCTATTGCCATATTCTTTCCAAAATCCTTCCAATGCTTAGACTCTCCGTTCTTCTCTATAAATATTGAGAACTTATCCTCTTCTTCACGTATGTCCGAAATCTTATGCCCTCCATATATGTTTTGCTGTAAAGCGTAATTCATGGAGTCTTTATAGTTAGTTCCGATACTAATCTTCCGTATTATGTCCATCTTTTAAAGTATAAGAACCATCCTCAATATTAACTTCTATCTCTCCGTACTTAGCTTTTAAGTCTATTTGGATTGCCTTCATATTCGCATCTAATCCATCAAGCTCTCTAAATGCCCCGTACTTTTCAATTTCAACTCCACCCAAATACTGAGCTATTTGCCTCTTCCTTTGAACCACTTGCTGAATTGATTCTAATTCACTTCTTTCTAATTTACTCTTACTTTCCATTATATTTAATTTAATTATTTACTTATTTTAAGATGTCATCCATGTGCTATCTAATACTTTTGTTAATCTAACTGATCCAGATGTCGTAAACTCTAACGTACCAAGAACAGCTTGACCTCCAGATGAAGTTATAGTGAGTCCCGACCCAGTAGCAATAACATGAAGCCATCGGCTTTGGAATATTGCTGTCTCAGCGTTTGCTGTAGCGTCAACCGTGAGAGTTAATTCTCCTCCCATTATATACTCGTCTGCTGTTAATGTAGACAAGTCAACATTTGAACTTATTGTAGTTCCAGCTGCGACAACATTCCTTTTACCTGTGATAGCTGCTGCATTTGTGGACACATCTGAATCTAGCTCAACTATAGCGTCTTGTACATCTGTAGACGAAAGAGCCGTTCCAGCGTTGTTGAAAGCATAACTATTAGTTGTATCGAATGATTTATTTGTTAATGCCTGAGCTGTATTTAGGTCAACTATATCGAGAGAAGTGAATGCGTAATCACTTATCCCGTCTATTGTGTAATTTTTGGTAGACCCATCAGCTACGTCTGTACCTATTACCCTATCTGTCCCAACAACTGTTGCGTCCGTCCCGTATGTGCTTATCTTTGCCATTCTATTGTTTAATCATTAATATTCCTGCTACATCTAAAGGTGATGCTGCGTTACCTGTCGTTTGATAAATACCTCCAGTAACTACATCTCCAGCTCCAGCAGCAGTGTCGTCATCAAATGCTGGCGTTCCAGCTGCAATTAATGTATTTATTACTACGTCTCCATTTTCATCCCACGAGAATATATCTGGAGAAGCAAATTGAATTTCATCAACAATCGGAACTGTAGATAATCCATTTCTAGTCCTTGTAATTCTTACTAAGTACTCACTACCCGTTCCAACAACCCATCCAGCTAAATCTTCCGAATCCCAAAGCATTGCTCCTGTATTTTGAAAACCATTAGACCCATCCGTAGGAACGAAAGCACTCCAAGCTCCAACGCCTGTCGAATATTCCCATGTAGGCTGTATGTTTTGACTTGCTCCAGTGGCAATTAACACTTCTAATTCAGCAAATTTAGCACTACCGCCAATTGTTATAGTGTCATTATCTTCTACAAACATTGTAATATTCCCTGCACCACCATCGGCTAATGCAGCGGTGACGTCAACCGTCTTATTTAGTATTGTAGCAATATCAACAAATAATCCAGAATCTTGAGATATAGGGGCAACGCCAACACCAGTCTTCATGCCTATTACAGAATCAGTTCCTAAAGTTGTAGTTAAAACTTCTAGTGCAAAAACCTCCCCTCCAGTAGCTAGGGATTCATCTATATTTATAAGAATCACTCCTTCATCTTCTCCTGCTCCTATTGCTCCAGTCGTGTAAACTACATCCATTGCTTTTACATCCCCAAATCCTGCGGCATCAACCATTAACTCTAACCCATGCTCGTCAGGTTGAGTTGCAGTGTGTTCTACGCAAGCTTCTCCAATAACGTGAAACGTCTGAGCTGGGGTAGTTGTTCCTAAACCTAAATTACCTTCAGCCGTTAGAGCCATTTTTGATGTTGAAGATAAATCGTGAGAGTCTGTCACATCAGTCCACCATTCAAACCCAAAATTCCCATCGTTTGCATTGACAGTTTTATTATATCCTTCGTTGTAAATAACCATTGATTCAGCTATACCTGCAACGGCTGTATAATTACTACCCACCATAGATATTGATGAACGATGGTCTGCGTCGTTAACTATAGTGTACGCGCTAGAGGCTGATGTTCCAGTATTTCGATTAACTAATTGGTGACGCATAATTCCGTTATGATTATTAATCACCGTGAGATTATCAATCTCCATAATAATACTCCCAGTAGAGGCGTTAATTTTTGTAGCGAACCCTAGTCTTTGTACTGCATTAATTCCTGTTGGATGTGTAGCCGTTAAACTTCCAGACGTGCCTAAATACAATATATCTCCTTCAGTGAATGCGCTCGTATCAATACCCTCTATGAGTCCACTAATGCAAACTAATATTGTTTGGTTATCTGATTTATCTTCTATCGCTATTGCTAAAACATTTCCTTTTGAGAAATCGGTATTATCTGCTAATGACACTTGAGGCACACCACCAGTAGCGCCAGTAATATAAACCACTTGACCAGCCGTAATACCTCCAGCTTCGTTTACTTTTGCTGATATAAGCACTGCATTAGCAGGCTGTTCATCTAAAGTGATATAATTTCCGTCTTCAGCTAAAAAATTAGTTGCCGCACCAGCATCATTTAATACCACACCGTTTACGGTTTTATTCGTAAGGGATTGTGTAGCTGTTAACCCTACAAGCTGTTCGTCTACAGATGCTGGGTCGTAAAGTAATGTATGCATATCTCCGTCTTCGGCAACAAATGCTGCATACTGAGCAATTTTAGCCATTGTATAGTTCTTGGTAGAACCGTCAACGGCATCAGTACCAATTACTTTATCTGTCCCTAAAATCGTATCATCGTCTGGGTAAGTGTTAATTTTCGCCATTTTCTTGTTTTTGTTTTTGTTTCATTAAGTGCATTGCATGACCAGTAACTCTAGCTGAGTATGTATCTGTGTTAACCACCTTACTTCTATTAGTTATAGGTATTTCATCCAACCCTAACATATATCTATACATTCTCTTTACTATAAGTCTAGCCTTTGGTGTAACTTCAAATATATCGCAACCTTTCCTTGTACTCCTCTTTTTATAAATCCTAATGAAGTTCCCAGCTATTAAGCTATTCAATCTACCTTTATTCCAACTAGCCAAATACCCTAACTCCATATAATCCTTACGTGAGAACCTATGCAGCCCATCCAATTGTAACAAGAACTCAACTTGGTCTTTAGTTAAACTATATGTTATCTTAGCCCAAGCAACTACAACCCTGTAATACTTGAATATCCCAAGCTCTCTAATGTGATTATGGTCTATCATACAATAAAAACTATATCGTCCAACCTCATAACATACAATAACTCTTCTCCAACTTGAACTCCATGTCCAGCGTTTTTATCGTATCGAACCGTGTCTCCTACAACTAATCCTTTAACGTCGTCTCCAAAAGATATTACATCTCCTAAATAATAACGAATGTCGTTATCGTCGTCTTCAGGCATTTCAATACCCCCAATTATTCTCGACTCTTCTTTTATTCTCCGTAATACTACAAATCTCCCCAATGCTTTCATTATGCTCTTATGTTATTAATTACACATCCTGCTGAATTAATTGTGATAGCCACCGAAACAGCATTTTTTAAAGCCGTCTTAGTCACAAATGCTGGGTCAATGATTTTAGAATCAATCATATTTTCAACTTTACCAGAAATTGCGTTCATACCCCATCCTTCTCCAACCTTGTCTGGGTCGGGTAATTCTAACCCTGCATTGTCGCATATAATAATCATTGGGGTTAACATTGCTTTAGCTAATATATTATATCCCTCAATGGTTTTGTTTAACGTTAAAGCTGCATCCTTCAATACAACACCTCCACCAGAAACAATACCACCCTTTACAGCAGCTTTTACAGCGTGAACAGCATCATCAACCCTATCTTTCTTTTCCTTCAGCTCCACAGCCGAATCTGCTCCGATGTAAATAACACCGACCTTACCAGCTAATACCGCAAGCCTTTCTTGTAGCTTGGTTTTAATGAATCCGTTGCTTTCATCTTCAATAGCTTTCTTAACCGTTTCGATTCTTTCCGTTATATCAACCTTATCTTTATTTATAGTAAGGATGGTTGTTTTCTCGTCTGTAACAGACTTTAACACCTCACCTAACATATCAATAGAAATCATGTCCATATCGTCTCCTAAAGACTCATTAATGACCTTAGCTCCCGTTAAAATAGCTAGGTCTTCCATTGCGTCCTCTTTAGTGCTTCCAAAACCTACAGCGTCTACAAAGTTAACTTTTAAGTTACCTTTTACTTTATTGGTAAGAAGTGACTTCATTGCTGCTGGTTCAACTTCTCCAATAATCAACAAAGACCTTTCTTTATTAACTACATATTCTAAAACCTTCTGTATTTTTCTAATACTAGCAATAGGGGATGATGTAATTAAAATAAGAGGTTTGTCTAATTCTGCTGTGTGTGCGTCCTTATTTGTCGCTAAGTATTGAGACTTTAATCCTGATCCAAATTGACAGCCATCAATAATATCTGTGTAAGTTTCATTAGTTTCCGAATCCTCAACCAAAACAACACCGTCAGTTCCTACTTTATTAAAAGCCTCGCCAATAATCCCTCCTAGTTTTGCGTCATTGTTGCAACTTATTACAGCCACATCAATTAATGTCTCATCCGTTACAGGTATTGACACGCTATCAATGTATGTGTTAACCTCTTCAACTCCTTTCTCAATATCTCTACGTATTTCTCTAAATGGGGCTTTACTCTCTTGCATTCCTTCTAAAAGGTATCTTGCTAGTATAGTGGAGGTTGTCGTTCCATCCCCTGCATCCCTCACCGTATTCTTCGCAGCTTCTTTTATTAGACTTGCTCCAATGTTTTCAATTGGGTCTAACAGCACTACAGACTCCGCAACAGTGACACCATCCTTTGTAACTAATGGTCTACCCATTCCGTCCTCGTAGATTACACATTGCCCAGAAGCCCCTAAAGTGCTCTGAACTGCGTCGCTTAATTTCTTGACACCGTTAATAATGCCTGATTTAGCCTCGTCGCCAAATCTAAGGTCTTTTACCAAATCGCTAGGATTGTGATACTCCATATTGTATTAAATTATATTAAATTGTACTCTCTTAATTCTGCTGTGATAAATAGTCCATCATGTCCTCGTATGCTTCCTCTAAATTCTCCTCCAACTCTTCCATAGAAAACCCCTGAGCCATAACGTTAGGCATCTCTTGATACCAACCCATCATCATTTCAGCCCCTTCGGGTTTAAATATTACTATGTTTTCGGGGAATATTCCTATCATTTCTATTTTTTCTCCAACCTCATTGATTTTTTTCTAGGAGGCGTACTTCTTCTGTCTAATTCTGCTTTTATGTGCTTTATTTTTTTATTTATTATTAAATACCTATCTTTAGCTCCATTTATTCCTGGTTTTTTTCTATGCTCTAATTGGGATTTTAAGTGTTTAAGACCAGTAGTGCTTTTTGCGGCAAATGTTCTTTTTTTCCATGCTTCCTCGTTCGCTGTAACCCATGCTGGATTAGCTGGAGTCTTTGCTCTTGGTTTCTTTTTTGGCTCAGTCTTTGCTCTTGGTTTCTTTTTTGGCTCAGTGCCGCCTTTCTTTTTCATAGTTTATATATTTAGTTATTATCTTTATTCTTAATACGTCCACGAGCGATGTGAAGCACCCTTTCTTCCAATTTTCCAAGTCTCAACGTTAAGTCAATTATAGTTTTGTTTGCCTTCTTTAACTCTAACTCCAACTCGCTTATTCTCCTCTCTTTGTAATCGGTTGACTTTTCTTCTTTTTTATGTTTAGCGTCAAGTTTATTTTTCAGCAAGCCCCATATTTGTTGCAATCCCAAGCCGCCCGCTAGAGCTACGACAATTCCTATGATTTGCTCGGTATCCATTACTTTTTGTTTTTCTTTCTTTTACGATAAGCTTTCATTGCTTCTTTTTTGTCAGCACCTTTTTTCCAAGACCCAGCAGCTAACTTCATAGCCTTCCGTCTGCTTCTAACTTTTATTAATTCTCCTTTAGCTTTGCTTTGCTCTTTTGTTTGAGACTCCCAATCTTTAAATTTAGTAGATGATTCTTTTCCTTTTTTTGGAGCAATAGATGGAGATACTGCGAAATTACCTCTCTTTTTAGTTGGGTCTCCGTACCACACCATTTTATGGGAGGATACTTTCCCATTAGGGTTTTTTCTAGCCGTAGTTCTCATATCTCTAATAGCTTTCTTTTTCCTTACAGTTTTCTTTGCCATTACTTTTTGTTTTTATCTTCTAATTTCGTGCCGCTTCTGTTTTTCTTTTCAGACACGAATCGCTTGGTTTTATGATCGTAATCCTTGCCTTTTATATTCTTCCCAGCCTTAATCGCCGCTCTACGCTTTTTTTGGCATTCGTTCCTTTTCTTTTTTCTAGCAGGAGAATTTGCAATTTTTAGGTCACGAACCGCTTTGTCTTTAGCAGCTTTAGGACTAAGCTTTTGTTTACTTCCTCCTGCTTTTTTAGGTTTCGCCATATTACTTAATTATTTCAATCCCCGTTATAACCCCTAAATCCTTTAGATGCTCCATCCTTATACCACTAGCCTTTAAAAACCCAACAGACTTTAAATGATTATACACTTTTGCTTCCACATCAGCGTAGCTATCAGCTTTTACGGTATATCCGTCTAAAGCTAATCCTTCCTTTATTACATAACCATCTAAATTCACAAGATATTCTTTCATAGCTTTTCCTCTAAAAACATAATTACACAATGTTTCCTTATTTTAAATTTAATAGGTGTTGTATATTAATTACTTTTTTAGTATTTTTGATGTAAATAAGCAACAATATGAATAAATTAACAGTAGATATAGAAGGGGCGAGTTATTTAGTCGATGAAGAGGTTTTTGATTTAATACACGCTATTTCTTTAGAAAGAGATGAGTTGAAGGTGGAGTCTATGGAATTAAGAAAGACTTTAGTTGAATTTATAGTAAAGAAAACAGATAAAACATAACACGCAAATAAGAAACGTTTTAATGTTTTTTTATTTGCTGTTGTGTGTTCCATAAGTTATTCGTATATTTACCACGAGGATTAGAGTTTTGTTTGTGTTTTGTTTTAAAAGGGATACCATTTGTGTATCCCTTTTTTTATTCTTATATTTGCATCAAACTACACAAATATGCTACAAAAACAAATTAACGCTGTCACAAACTCAGCCGTATTAAGCCAGTCCTTATCCGACTGCTTAGACACTCTTCTAGATATGGGACTTCTATTTCAAGCCACAAAGCAAATAGGTAAAAGATATGAAGGATTACTTCGTAAAGACATGGAGAAGATATTTAGTAAGCTGTCAGATGAAAGGATGGGGAGAGTTTTGAAGGAGATAGATCAGAACGCTGAAATATTAACCCTAATGAACGGAATGACTTTCGAGGAAAAAGAGGGTGTTTTATCTAAATTGAAAGGTTAATGGAGAGATATAACATAAGCGATGTCGAAAAAGAGGGATTTCCTAGTTACTCACTAGAAGAGTTATTAGAAGAGTTAAACGCTCCATTCATCCCTAAATATAACGTAAATTCTATGAGGGAAGGTTATTTTAAGGTGTGTAGGGTGTGTTTGCATACGAAGAGGATTGCTCAGTTCTATGCTAACACAAAAAGCAATGACGGATATGCGTCGATATGCAAGACGTGTAAGTGTAAAGATAATAAGGAAAGGTATAACACAAAAAAAACAAATTAATATGGGAACATTTAGTGAAGCTTTGGAACACCTCAAATCCAACAGGTTTGTAAAAAGAGAGGCAGTTAAGAATGATACGGTAATTATTGAATACAAAAATAGGCTGTATCAAATGAGTGTGGATACGGGTATTAGATATCCTTACGTTCCGACAAATGAAGACTTAATGGCTGACGATTGGTCTTTAAATTTAAGATATAATGTATTGACTAACTAATCAGGTAAGCATGATAAGAAAAACGCAAACTAATTTAAAACTAAAATATGAATTACGTAGAAATTATTAATGAGCTAAACCAAGAGCTTTATGAAAATGCTGGTGAGGTAGGTAGAGATTTTAGCTACTCTACAAATGGATATGTTGATATTGTAAACTTTGGTGAGATTATGATATGGAATAGTGAAATGGATGAAAGGGGATGGAATGAAGATAGAGATGATTACGAACCATTCAAGCCTTTCATAAAGCGTATGTATAACCAAGAGGTTGAAAAGCTGTCACTGTTTAAATTTTAATTGCAGCTAACGGTGGCTAAGTACAGTTCCTTTACGAATTAAAAAGAATAAATATTATGATTACGCAAGAAGGATTAGATAGAGAATTAATAAGAAAGCATGACACTAACGGAATGTTTACACCTACTATGGAGGATGTTATTTTAAATATAATTAGAGAACATGACGAAATTGAAGTTAAAAAGTTAACTATACCCGTTGTTAGAAACTTCTTTTCCGTGGAAGGTGGGTGCGATTGGTATGATGCATCGGTAGATTACTTTGTAAATCTAACAGATAGAACAGGCGAAAATGTGTATCGAGAATATAAAGAAAGTGGAGGTTTTCATGGTAACGGTGGAAAGTGGTTTAGAGATTGGTCGATAGGAAAAGGATACATGAGAGATCCATCCGATAGCGAGCTAGAAACTTACCGCGATGACTTCTAACGTAATAATAAAGATAGTTTGATATGACAAGAGATGAAATACATAAATTACCTTGGGAAGCCCAAGGGTATATTAATAACCTAGAGAGAAAATTGGCTTTATTTAGTGTTAGCAAAAGTGTTGCGAAGGAATGGTGTGAGTTTATTATAAGATGTGAAAGAGAGGGTATGCCATTGCTTTTATTGGATGACTACATTGAGCGATATTGTTGCTAACGTTGAATCTAAGGGTAGATTTTACCCGACTAATTAACTGATAAAATTAACAGAATGAATAAAGAAGAATTTATAACAGAATTAGATAAGTTGTTCCCTGATAAATATGGGCTTCAATTAGCAATATTTAACCTAGCTGAAAAATATAAATCGACACCGCATCAAGGGGAAACTTTACCTTTAGATAGCGTTAGTAGCCGTTTGCCTTTTTATGATGAACTTAATAAGATGTGTGAACACTACATAGAAACCACGATAAAGGAAGATAAAACTAAGTGGCATGATAGAGCAATGGCTCAAAAAGTGACACATTGGTGTAAATGGCTAAAAATATTTGCTAAAGAAAATGGCTACTAACTCGCAAATAAAATGCGTTTTAATGCAATTTATTTGCTGTTAGCTATTGCATAACCATAAAAGATGCGTATATTTACCGCATAATCTTGGTCGGTTAGAAGAGGGACGTTGAGCGATAGTTCCGTCCCTTTTTACATTTAAAAACAATATTAGCAGACTTTTAATTCAAAATTATGGAGTGGATAGCGATAACTGATAGATTGCCAGAAGATAAACCAAACGACCCCAATGTCTTTATAACTTGCGATAAAGACGGATTTGTTTACGGTAGCAATAATTACTTTGGTGGAAACTCTATGGGTAAAGATGGATTCTATAATTTAATTAATGGTGATTGGGAATACGATGAAGATGTTAGGTATTGGATGCCTTTACCTATAGGTGTACTAAGCAATAATAAAAAACATTATGAAAATAAAAAGAGGTCAAATAATAATAAAAAACCTACAAGTTAAGAGTTTGGGAAAAGCGAAGAAGCTATCAAGAGCTATAGAAATCATAGAAGAAGAGTGCGGTATACACGAAGTAGAAATAGTGGTGGATAATATATTTGTCTGCCCTTGGATTGAATTAAGTAGTCTAGATGGTAGTGGTATGGAGAAGTTATTAGCTGGGTTATTCTTTAAACAAAAAACATGAAACTAAAAAAAGCAATTAAAATCCTAAAACACCACAGTAAGTGGAGGAGAATGGAAATATCTAATAGACCAAACATGAAATACAAGAGTGATGTTGTGTGGAAGGCTGTTGATACGTTGGTGGAAGAGGTAGATTATTACAGAAAAGTGGAAAAGTTAATTAATGCTATGTCTGATCCTACGGAATCTGGATTTAGTAATGTTTCAATTAAATGCAACGTTCCTGTTAAGACTCATTTTGTAGATATAGGTGGTTGGCATGGTAAATAGATACACCGTAGGCGTAGACGGTTTCAATAAAGGTAGCCATTCCTCATTATGTATATTTCATACAGATAGAGGGTTTGTGTTTTTTACTAGAAAGATATGGGTTATTATGATTGTATTACGTGTAGCGAAAATATTAAGAGTTAATTCATATATGGAATGCTAGTGACATACAAAGAAATCCTAGAGAATCACCCGTTGGAAACAGCCCTTGAGATGTGCGGGGAGATAGCTAATAATATCGTAAGGAAGAGCGTAAATAATATTATTAATCTTAACGATATAATGTGGACGTATAAGACTACGGGTGTATTTATGGCTAAGCATTACGAGCATACATTCCCTGTTGAAGATGCTGAGATAGGTTGGGATGGGGATTTATGGTATTTAAAAAATAAATGAGATGAATTTAACAGATAGACAAAACAAACTACTTGCATTTGTAACTAAAATGCATGAGGGGCAATTAAGGAAATACAGTGACGAACCATACGTGACTCACTGTATTCAGGTAGCAGAATTATTGTCGAGCTTAGGTTATGACTATATTGAAATTGCTCTTTGTCACGATTTGCTTGAAGATACAGAATGCACTCATCAGCATCTATACGATGAATTGATGGAAATAGGGTATGCGTGTGGGGAAACAACTTCTATATGCTTTCATGTAAAAGAACTGACAGATGTATTTACTCACGAAAAATACCCTAAACGGAATAGAACATGGAGAAAAATAGCTGAGTTAGGGAGGTTGGTGAATACGACGTACAAGTCTCAGACAGTTAAATACGCTGACTTAATCCACAACACTTCGTCTATAGTTGACGGAGATATAGGGTTTGCTAGGTTATATTTAGATGAGAAAGAAGTATTGCTTGAATTTATGAATAATGGGCATATCGAAATGTATCGTGACTGTCTTACGTCGCTACGTAGTGCTAAAGAGAAACTATTACTAAAAATGAATAAACATCACAGCCTTGTTACAAAGAAGGGGTAAAATAAGAGATTTTATGTAACAAAGTAGGGGGTAATGATTAGTATATTTACAAGAAAATTATGGACAATAAAGAAAAGCTAGATAAAGCTATAAATCATTTAGACGAAAACAAGAAAATAACATTCAATGTTGAAAAGAATGGTGATGAGGTAAATAAAGAGTCTGAGGGTAGCGATGAATTTAAGGAGTTTAAAAAACTATTCCATAAAATGCCAAAAAAGTTTAATATAGTTATAGATAATACAGAATTATGAAAGAAATAAGAATGCCGTATGACGAGCACGAAATAATGAAAGCCACTATCGAAAAACAAAAAGAGTTTATTGATAAAATTAAGGTTAGCGATAGAGTTTGGGTTATATACAAAGAAGGGCGTAATTATTACGATAGAGATAGCTATTTATCGTATGTTCCAGAAATAGAGTCTGTTGATGACGCAGGAGTTCTTATGAAGGAGGAATTAAATAAGGCTCGGATTCATATAGAGAGAATAGAAATGAATGTACGAGAGCTGTCAGATAAGTTAAGGAGGGAGGAATCTAAAAATAGAATTGCTAAAAATAAAGCTAAAAAGGAAAAAAAGAAAGGTTTTTGGTCATTTTTAAAAGATTAGTTATGGAGGAAATTGAGGTATTAAGGTTAAATAGAATGATTAAACACTCCTTCACTGATTACATAGATGGGTTTGCAGACGAATGGAACTCGGTGATAACAACTAAGTTTGGCGTTAAGATAAAAGTACCGTTAAGCGATATAGGCAAGATTAGACGGATAAGAAACGCTACCGCATTATCTTAGCGTAAATAGTCTCATCAAACAACGTAGGAACTCCTGCCTTAATAACATTCCCGTTAAACGATAAATACGGATTAAACACCCAATACTTCGTGTGCTGCTCATTCGCATTATAAACCTCAAACTTCCCAATAACCCCCAACTTAAACAACTTATCAATGTTTGAGTCTACATACTTTCTCCCAACACTCAAAAATTCAGCTATGTCAGATGTAGATGAACTAGGATCTAACGGCTCTAAAGAAGACGTGTAAGCCCTTGCAAGTTTAGCAAGCTTGTCAGCAACCATATATTCTTGATTAGTCGTCTGCGTTTCTAATAAATCCCAAGCAGCCGTATTCCTTCGATGATAAGATTTCATTAAGTTGAATTTCTGCATCCCATTTGATTGAGATTTACTGTAATTCACTTCCCTAACTTCTCCCGTCTCTTTGTTAACAACCTGAACTGCTTCGTTATGGTTTAAATTAGGGATGTTGATGTTGTAATGTTTTGACATATATGTAATTGATTTAAAGTTAATTAACTGCTATTTGTGACAAATGTCTCACAATGTGTGACAAATGTCCCACAACATTGTAGCATTAATAGGGTTTGTAGCGTGTCCCTTGTTTACTTGTTTATCTACTAATATATTTACACAAATATGCTGTTGTTTTATGTGGTAATAATGCTTATATTTGACGTAAATTACAGAACAATGGAAATACAAAGCAAAGAATTAAGGATTGGGAATTTATTGCAATATTGCACTCAAACAGTTCACGTAATGTGCATACAAACTCTTAGCGATAAGTATGATGTTGAATTAGGGTACTACGTTGATAGTGCAGGATTTCAAAGGAAATTAAGCGATGAAGATGTAAAACCTATTCCGCTAACAGAAGATTGGCTAGTTAAGTTTGGGTTTAAGTATCTAGGTGAGGGGTATTCCACAAACATATTCTATAAGCAGGGCTGTTTGGTAAATTGGTCTTATCGGGTGAAGGAATCTATGCACGATGGAGAATGGGTGTTAGAGCAGGGGTTTATGGATCAGTGGAGCGTTGTTCTCTCTACATTGGAATACGTTCACCAACTTCAAAATCTTTACTTTGCTTTGACGGGAGAAGAATTAAATATATAAAATTATGAAAACACAAACAGTAACAATTGATAGAACTGAATTAGAAGAACTAGAATCTAATTACGACTTAGCAAAAAAAATGATTGAAGACATAAAAGAGAACTCTCCTGTTATACAACTCAAACATGACGGAAAAATTAACCTATGCTCTATAACTGAAGGGTATAACTCAAATCCAACATACCCAACTCATGTGCTAGGGAGATTCGCAAGCACAGAACTTAATGAAATAGTCCTAGCTAATAATAGGATTTTAAATAGAATAGACGAAGCATGGAGCAAACTAAATTATTTATCTACAGAGTTTGTGAAAGAAAAGTACGCAGACAATGTGAAAGAAAAAGTATACATCCCAGCAATAGAAGATGGTGGTGTTAAAATGAGTAGAAAAGAACACTTTATTGCATTTGTCTTAGGGAAGTAAAACAATTAACATGAATAAATACATATACCCCGAAGTTCGAATAAATAGAACTCAAGATGAAATAATATTCGAAACCACCCTTAGAAAAGAGCATCAAGGAATATGGTACGATTGGTTCATAAAAGATAGATACGTTCTAAGAGAAAACGCCACACCAAACACAGCAATGGAAAAGCTAAACTTATTCCATAATTACGTATACAGAGTTAGTGTGCTAGGGAAGCATAACAACCATATTGATAAATCAGAATCTCAGGATACAGAGGAAGAAAGATTATCATTGAGAGGCATACCTTAGAATTAATACTATCATTATTAGTGAGGGATGTAAGGATATGTTTGCTGACGTTGTAAGTGGGGAAGTTAGGTTATAATGCCAAAATACGCATCCATCCCCCAAAAGAAAAACCAATTCTGAAAACCCACGGGGGGTAATAAATCAACTTTTCCAATCAAGTTTTTACCTTTTTGTTTTGATACTAATTGTTTAGATCGGATGGTGCTACTATGTTAAGCTTTGACTTTTCAACAGGTGGATCTATTACATTAATTGTAAAGTATATTGTTTGACGGCTTGTTGTTCTATTAATTAATCGTAGGTTTGTAGAAATTAAAACATACTTATGAAACATTCAACAACAAACTACGAAGGATATCAAATCCAAAAGAGGATAGATGTTAAAAGCAGCACTTGTTTAATTTATAACGACGGTAATCTAATAAAATGTATTGCTGGCGATATTTTAAAAGACGGTTCTGAAAACTCAACACAAAAGGCTAAAAATTACATTAAAACCCTAAACAAATGAAATACTTAACAACAGAGCAACAGATTAAATACTTCGCTGACACATTCAGGGAATTACCAGACAACTTTATCGAAGTAGTCTTTATGGGTCATTTAGCCTTTAGAATCAATTTGAAGCTTCAGATCCTTTTAAACATTAATAACTTCACTTTGTTTGCAGATGCTGACAAAAGGACGGCTAAAGCTTTCTTTAGAGGGCTGAGAGAGGAAGACAAGACACTGTTAATTGATTGGATGTTATTAAACGCTTAAAATTATGAAAACAGAAACACAAATAGTAAAAAATACGGTTAATCATTTAAACCACATGATAAATGTATTTAAAACCAATACTGCTATGACTCCTGAAATTTACGCTTATCAAGAGTTAATTAAGATAGTTGAAAAAGATGGGATTAAGAAAGCTAACGAAATAGTTAATCTAGCAACTAAAGATAAATTATTAAGTGCTCAGCAATTCGCAGGAATAGCTCAAATGAAAATAGACCTAAACAAGTTTAACTAAACACCATAAACCCAACAAAACCAGTTAAGCAATTAGCTGGTTTTTTTGTGTCTAATTTTAGCTAGTTTAAGAGGGTTAAAGTAGGTTAACTATATTAGTATACCATTCACCCGTTAAAAGCTTGTTAGAAGTGTTAAAAATTAGGTTTAAAGTTAGTTTTGTAGTTGTGTAAAGGGATTGAGTGGATAAAACCCCTAATCAAACATCACCACAGTAACCCGCAACTATTTAGTTGCACATTAATACCTAAGAATCTTATGTATCAAAAATGTATAACTAAGTCTTTAGTTATATAGTGTTGTTGTATTAATAGTTGATATATCAATTAAATTAAACTAATAAACTTTCATTTAATAATTGTCAATCGTTTTTTTATTGTTACATTTGTAAAAACTAATAAATAAACATTATGAAAAGCTCAACCGTATTCAATCTAATTACTGACGATAAAGAAACGTACTACAACGATCTTAGTCTGTCTGAAAATTTAACTACTTCAATGTTAATGAAAGAAGGTAAAAATATCTTAAATTATAAATTAAGACAGGAAAAAAGTAAATGTATTGAAATAATTAGTTCAAAGAATGGGACAAAAAAAGCATATAGTCAAACACATGATTTAATAGCATATTTTAATTGAACCCTGTTCACAAAAATACATTGTTCACGTAATGTGAACGATGTAAAATAGTGAACAAAACTAATAAATAAACATTATGACAATTACACAAATTAAAAACAGAACTAGTGATACATCTCCTTATTTTTTCAATAAAAAGACATTAAATTTTTTTGGTCAAACAATGGGAAGTTTTAAGGTAAGAAAATTAAATTCTAAAGAATATTTAATATTTGCTCCAATAAAAATAGAAGGTAGAATTATTGGAGAGACCAAAAGAATATTTAATATTGATACAAATCAGTTAACAATTAAAAACTAATAAATAAACATTATGAAAAAAGATCAATTAATAAGTTTTGCTAAAAGCTTAGATATTGAAAGTATTACTTTTCATTTACAAACTAATTTTGGTAAGTGGTACGAGCAAAAATTTACTTCAGAATTTAATGATATTAAACTACAACATAGTTATGGAGTTTCAATAAATAGCAATGATATTGATTTTATTTTCAAAGTGGGCAAAAAGGAAGACAATATATTAAAAACTTTTGTAACTCAATATATCAATAAATACGCTGTTAAGAATAACCCTACTTTAGAGGATGGAGTTATTGTATATCCAAAAAAAGAAGCTGTATTGAATGATCTCAAAAACAACAATAGAGTGACAAAAAGCTTTTTTTACACTACATTATATGGTATTGGTTGGTTCTGTTTTTTTAGTTCTAATAAGTCATTTTTAGAAACTAATAATTTACTTGAAATTTACCTAAAAAAAGAAGGTGTAAAATTTACGAATGAATTTAGCGAAGCGGGCTGGGTTTATAGATTTGTAATAAATAAAGATATTGAAGTACATAACAACTTATTAAATAAATTAGAATTATAACCAAAAATTAAACATTTGTAAAAACTAACAAATAAACATCATGAAAGCAAACAGCATACAACAGTACAATAAATGGAAATCATACGGACGTGGTGAGATTAACAATATAGATATGTTTATTTTAGCTAAAACATACTGGAATGAAATAACATCTATGGTTAACAAACTAGGGAAACGTAAAGAAGACTTCACAGATAACCAGATTTTCAGAATGGTATCTCAAAACATTCTACCACCTAACTTAAAAACTAATAAATAAACATTATGAAAGGATACAAACAATTTTTAGACAAAAATAAGTTTAACGAATCAACTAAAAACTTAAAAGTAACAAAGGTTACTAAAACTGTAAAAGGTTATAACATTCATTTATTTACAAATTACGTTTGTCTTTATTACAAGTATGTTGCAACGGGTAAAAATGGAACTGCTAAAGTAGTCACAAAGGTTGATAGAAACTATAGTGCAAAATATCAATTTACTATTTACGAAAATAAAGAAGGTGAAGAAATAAGCTTAAAAGAATACAAATTATTAAATAATTAAAATTATGAAAAATACAATATTAGACGAAGTAATTAACAGCCGTAAAGGTTTATATGTTCATGCAATTGAAGTAGAGGATATCTACAGTTTACAAAGTGCAATTGAAGCTTTATGTGACGAGTTTAGAGACAGAGAAAAAGAAGATATAAAAGAGTTTATTAATACTCTTCAGGTTTATTGCTTAGAAGATCGTAACGAAAATGAAGTGTACAATTTTAATGTAAGTGATTATTTAAACGAATTACTAGATTAAAAAGGTACTAAGCTTGTAACAAAAAAACACTTTATTAGTTACAAAATCCTGCTATCATTTAGCGGGATTTTTTAGTTTTAATAAATGCCGTTTAACTGTACTTATATTAACATTTAATATTGTTGCAACTGTATCAATTGTGGAGTTTGGAAGTAGCTCTTTTATTGTTCTAACCTTAGTAAAAGTATTAGTATTATTTTCACGTAATTTGATAGCTTTTTTCTCTAATCTAGTGTTTTTTTTCATATTTATTAGAGTTTTTTTATTTCGCTCTTTCAATTCCTTGCTCCAGTTGTTTAACCAAAAATATAAATTGCTGTAATGCTTATTAGAGTCTTTATATTGATATATTGAATGTCTTTCCCAACTTCCATTTATATTATGCATCCAATCCCATTCAATGCCGTTAAAAGTTATTTTATGGTTGTTTGGATCAATAAGTTCTTTTAGTTGTTTGTCGTTCCAGCTTGTTTTCATAGTTTTTTTTGTAAAGTTAAGTATAATTTATGAAAGTGAGCCTATAAATACAAAACAGGTAGCTCACTTTTTATAGTTAAAGTGTTGATTTTCAAAGAAGGTGTATTTTGCCCTTATATAGGCGTAAAAAACTCAATATTTACCCCGTATAAACTCAACAAGAGTAAATACTACCTTTTAAAAGTTTTTTCTTTGATTTTCAAGAGTTTAACGATTATTATCAAAAAAACATTAAAATAAATTAGGAAAATACAAATAGTTTCCTTTATCTTTGCAGAGCGAAACAATTTAAAACTTTTTAAGATATGAGAAAATTAAACATAATTCAACAAAATCTATTGACAGCAATAAAGCCATACATTGGAATTAATTGTCCTATTAAATACGATATTTTAAAAAGCTTAGTAAACTTTAAAAGTTTCGATAGTACATTTAATGTATTAATAAATAAAGGTTATGTTGAAAGATTTGAAACTAATGATTTCAGTAACCAATTCAAACTAACAAACTAAAATTAAATATTATGAAAACATTTAAAACCCTCGAACAAATTAAAAGATTCGAAAGCCAACAAGTAACAATACAAGATTTATTAAACGGTAGAATGTACTTGAGAAATAAAGGTTGGAGCGATGTCAGGTTAACAGATGAATTAAAAGAAAGGATCTGTTTAGAAACTGCTGGTTTATTAGGTGGAGTGTATAAGACTAAAAAAAGAGTATTTAACACGCTATTAAATGACAAACCGCAGCACTGGGGATTAGATCGAATTTTTATAAGACAATACAAAAAAGAACCAGCTGTCTTAACATATTGCGCTGGTCAAGACTACCCAACAGAATTAAACCAAATTAGAACAGCTTTAAAATAAAAACCATGAAAATTTTAAATACATATTTTAGATTATTTTTAGTAAAATTCAATAACCAATCAATTGCACACATTACCGATGCAAACGAAATACATAGAATTTTTAAAAGTAACCCTGAAGCCATGAAGAACGGAATTGAGTATATAAAAATCTCCGAAACTTTAATACCAAAATTCAAAAGAATTTCGAAACCTCAAATTAAAAAATTCATTGATTATAACACAGAAGCGATGGAGTTATTAAAAACAGTTAATTATTAAAACTATGAAAACTTTATACTCCATAAACTGGAACAACATTAATTTAGAAGACTCTCACCAAAAAAGCTTAAATATTTTAGATCCTTACAGCTTTGAAACTTTACTTTTGGAAGTTCACTGTAATATTAAAGACAGTGAAATAAACGAAGAAACAGTAAAGAAGCAATTTATTGAAAGCTTTGAAGCTAAAATAAGAGAAGCTAAGGAAGTGTTTAGTTACAACCTTAGCAACATAACCAATAAAGCAATTAAAGACGCTACAAACGATTAAAATAAAACAAAATGGATATAGGAATAATAAACGAAAACGGTACTTCTTTGAGAAATACAACAAGCTACCAAAAAACGCAATCAAATCTAGCTATAAGAAAAGAAGATATTAAAAGGCTTGATTTAAAGGCTGGGGATGAAGTATATATTGATCATGGGATGCCTTATAGTTGCATTAATATAGTTAAAAAGTTAAACGATTAAAACCAAACAAAGATGAAAAAATATATTGTAGTGACAACAGGACAGCAACCTCATATTGATGGCAATATTTACGAGGACAAGACAGCGAACCAAGTTCAATTGATCTTAGAAAAATATTGGGATGAGGATTACCCAAAACCTCAAATCAATGGAAAAAACTACGAACTTAACGGAGATTTATACATTACTATAACAGAGATTATATAACATTAATGAAAAAACATAACATCGAATTATTATTAATTATACTTTTCATTTTAATATTAACAGTAAAATTTTACGGATAAAAAAACTAGAAATCATGGTATCTAAAACAACATTAAAAGAATACGAATTTGAAAGCATGGAGCAATATTTCGATTATATTGTTGAGAGCGAAATTAACGGACAGAGAGGTCAAGTAAGATTTTTAATAAAGGATATGTCCACAAAGCAAAAGAAAGACGCCCACTGGTATCTAAATGCAGATATTTTAATAAATGACGAAGTTTCAGCAGTGAGTAAGTTAATACACGAATCAATTTAACCTCAGTCACACTGACGAGAATCGAAACGGCTTTTGCCGTATGTAACAAAACTAAAGAAGATGAAAAATATAGATTTAAAAGAAATAAAAAAATACTCAGACTTGTATGGTTGGGATATAACAGTAATACAACTAAAAAAGAAATTTAATTCTGTTTCTTGGGCTCGTAATTCTAAGCCAACAGAAGGGAGTTTAACTTTACCCACTAGATTATTGAATGAAAATGAAGATACGGTAATAAATAAAGTTATCGTTCATAAAAATAAAACAATAACAATGGCAACAAATCAAGGCTGGTTGACATTCTTAAACTTATAACACACAAAGACAGCGATTGCAACGGGTAAAAATAAAGGCTCAATTCCTTCGCTGCCTTCTCAGTCTCTTTAGACTTTAAACAAAGATAGTTCAGTTCCCAAATGGGAAGACGTATGAAAGCATTTACTTAAACCGTTTGTCGTTCAGGCAAGGCAATTATTTTGATAAAAAAATGTGGTGTTTTTTTGTTATATTCGATAGAATAGAATTGTAAGGTTTAGATCCAAAAGAGTATAATTGCGGGGCAATATTGTTTCCCTTCTTTTGAGATTAAAAAATGTGATTTCGCCCGAGTTCCGAGGCGATCAATATCGGACAAATCAAAAATAAATAGTACACTGTATATAAATACGGTGGAATAAAGTACATTTAATAGCTTTTAAGAGGGGATAACTATACTTTAATAGTATGAATCCAAAAACAAACAAACATCTGTTAAATCAATGCTAAAGATCGTTAAAACAAACATAGTTGTTTGTATGGTGTACTATTTAATATCGCATAAAAGCCGTTTAACGGTGAAACTGGCACGTATTAATAAAGATACAGGGTGAGTTCGAACCTCACTTGTGCGGCAAAAAATATTTAACTATATTTGCACTAACCATCAATGCAAGATAGGTGTGTAGTTTGTACCCGATAGGGTATGATAAGTTATTTACTGGCTAATATTATACCCGACAAGGTATAATATATCATTCATAAATTACACGTAACGGTTAGTGTATGTACCGTTTGAGGTACGAAAATGGAATATAAACAGTGTTGTAAAACGTTTTAATTATGAATTATATATTACTATACCCTTTTTTATTAACCTTTATAGCTTTTTTAATAATATATAGGTGTAGAAAATGCCCTAAATGCCTTAAAAAATGCAAACACACAGGTATTAGAGGTAAAAAATACACGCAGTATTTCTGTAAATCTTGCAAAGAAACTTTTTTTATTAGTCATTTTAATAATGAAATTGGCTAATGTTTTACAACGAATTTGTATAAGAACTGAAGCGGATAAATAGACCATTTTCCTGATGTCAGGAAAATGGTTAATAGATAATAACCAAACACCAATAAAGCAATAAACCGCTTTTGTTTTTATACGGTGTTATATACTTTTAAAATGGCAAAGACAAAACAAGATTATATAAACGAATTAGTGAGCGTTGCATTTGCTTACGATAAAAAATACCAATTACAAGAAGAAAGAACAAAAGACTTTCAAAAAATGGCTTCACTTGCAAGACAAGGTAAAAAACAAAGCCAAGAATTTAGACAATTAGAAATGAAACACAGAGCAACTGTAATTGACTTTGGTAATGAAGCAAATGCAATGCGTAGGGTAATCAAGAACCTTAAAAAATATGCGTGGAACTTTTAATTGTATATAACGGTTAGTATAAGACCCGTTTTTTCTATGGGTTTTATACAGTGTTACCTACAGTACGGTATTATTAAAAACTAAACTTAATTAAATGAATTTATTAGAATTATTTGCAGGATCGAGAAGCATAGGAAGTGAAGCAGAAAAACAAGGCTTAAATGTTTTTAGTGTTGATTGGACTGCATACGAAAATATAGACTTATCAATTGACATTGGGGAACTAAAAAAAGAAGATGTGCCTTTTGTTCCTGATGTGGTTTGGGCTTCTCCTGATTGCACGACTTATAGTATTGCCGCCTGTAGCACTCACAGAACTAATACAAAAGAACCTAAAAGCGAATACGCTATAAAATGTGATACAGTAAACCAACATTGGATTGGATTGATAAAAGATTGGCTAATTGAAAGCCCTAAACTTATTTTCTTTATTGAAAATCCAAGAGGAATGTTAAGGCATATGGAGTGGATGCAAGAATTTAAAAGGCATACAGTATGGTATTGTAAATATGGAGATGATAGAGCAAAGCCAACAGATATTTGGACTAATTCTAAAACGTGGAAACCAAGACCAATGTGTAAAAACTTTAAATACAATAAAGAAACTGGTGAAATTATAGATAGACATTGCCATCACGAAAGCGCAAGACGTGGAGCAAAAACAGGAACGCAAGGAAAAAAAGGATCATACAATAGAAGTAAGATACCAAACGAACTATGCAAAGAGATTATTGAAAGCACTAAAGTAGTATTGTAGGTAATGGACAAGGGTATGATTAGTTAATTTTTACGAACCGAAATACAAATATTTATTATGAAAAGCGAGCAAATTACCAATTGGAATACAGCAGATAAAAATGGAAACATAAACGTTCCTGATTATTTAGACCCTGCAATTAACAAGGTGGGGACTCAATTGAGATTCCACACTATTAGCGGTAAAAATGAAATACAGACAATTTGCGACATTGTCAAACAAATGGAAGGGTTCTTTAAAGACCACTACAGCAGTAAAAATGAATTAATTATACCTGATGTTAGCGTGAGTTATTTAGTTGATTACTTCGATGATAATTTCATTACGCATCACATTGTTATAGTTGCTAAAGACGAAGAAGAATGCAAGGTTAAATTTAAAAAGGAATTACCAAACAGAGATTGGGCATTAATTAAACCGATACGTTATTCACGCTAACGTAATTGTATAAGGTTAGTGCCGTAAATTAATAACTAAAGATTATAAAAATGGAAGAAGTAAAAACAGAAATTAAGCAAATAAGAAACCAAATTTTGGTAGGGATAAAAGAAGATAAGATAGACTTTACTTGGGGTAAAATGATTATTGATACCTGTAATAAGGCATTAACTTTATACGGTGTTGTTGATACGTTGGTTTGCTGTGAGAATTGTATTTGGTTTGATAAAGGGAACTGTAATAATGAAAATGCTTGTATTGATTTTAGTGAATTTAAAGCAAACTAATTATCTACAACGTTTAGGCTAAAAATTGGTGAGGCACGAACTTGTTTTTAGGTAGTGTTACCCACCGTTAAAATTTAAGAAATGGGAATACATATAATAGCATACACTTTAGGTAAAACTACAACCGTAGAAGGTTTTGGTTGTGAAGAAAAATACATTGAGAACGAAAGGTGTAGTTCTTTTGATTCTTTAAGAATGAGTGGTGATACTGATTTTATTTTTGAAAGCGATTTTGGATGGGTTTATAAGTATGACGACCCCGACAACCCTGATTTTGAAAATAGTTATCGAAGACCTGAAGACCTGAATAAAGCTAAAGATTGGATTCAAAAGAATATACCTGAAGGCAATCAAAATAGATTGATAACCCTTATTAATGATATGGCACAAAACCAAAACCTTTGGATAAGTGTGAGTTATTAATGGTGGGTAACAACGTTGTATAATACATTCAATAAATTGAACCAATGACAAACTCAGTAAAGACGCTAATTATAGACATTTGTAACCATAAACCTAGCCCTCACGAATTAGAGAATTTAGTTCAATTAATTGAACAAGAACTTGAATTAATGACTACAAGTAACTACGCAAAGAAACATAACATATCTTTTAACGGAGCGAAGAAGCATAGGCATCACATTTCTATTGGAGGTATTAAATTTCATTCAGATGGATATACTAAAAACGAAATTCCACTTTAAATAATTATTATGAAAGAAATTATTATTACATTTGTCATCGCTACAGTGTATAACGCTACACCGCAGCAATGCAATAAAGACTTCTTACGTACAGCGTCAATGAAGAAAATAAACATAGAGAACCCCATAGAGCATAGATATATTGCCGTGTCGAGAGATATAGAGGGAATGGGGATTACTTTAGGGGATTCTGTTATGGTTAGTAATGCTGGAAAGATGGATGGTAAATACTACGTAGAGGATCGAATGAATAAACGTTGGACTAAGAAAATTGATTTTTTAGTGAATAACGATGTCAAGCTAGGTAAATGGTTTGATGTTATAATAACAAAGCTATGAATGAAATAGAAGTGCATCGTACAATATTGTATCACTCGTGGAGTCAAACAGAGACTACCGAGTATAAGGTTAATGGCGAGTTGGTTCAAGGGTTCGTATCTTTGGACGGGTTGCTATACGTTTTAGAGAATGAGTTTAAATTTAATAATATAATAATTAAATATTTTGAAAATGGGATATACAGGAAAGAGGTTTAAAAATCTATCCACTACAGAGATAGAGTATATTAAGCACATATACTATGAAGATATGAGCCATGAGCAAAAGATGGATGTATTAACTAAGAAGTTTGATGTATCTCCTAGAGCTATAAGGAAGTGGTGGAAAGATAAATTGAATTTAACTGAAGAATACACAACCTTACCAGAGCAATTAATAAAGCCGTCAAAGCGTGAGTTACACAGAAACACCAATGTTGTATTATACACCTCTTGCCAAAACAAAACAGGGATAAATTCTGGTTTTTTAAGGAATTTGGTTGCGTATAAGAAATTCTTAGAAGAAAAGCATAACAAAACTGTATCAATAGTTATTGCGCCTACTAGATATAGAAACCCAACTAATCCATCAGAAGATAGAGACTCTAAAGAGGAGTGGTGGGTTGATGAAGTTCAAGATTATCTATATTACGGTAAGATTCAATTTGGAGATACAATATTGTCTACTAATACAAGAATCTCTCCAACAGCAAAAGAACCTTTAACTAGTTTTGAGGTATTAGCTAAAGATAACAACCTAGTATTACCTCATAGTAAAATACACTTCAAAACACTTCCAAGATTTAAGAATAAGCCATTAAGAGTTATGTCTACTACTGGATATATTTCTAATAAGAACTATAGCGATAGTAAGGCTGGCGAGACAGCATATTTGCACCACTCTTATGGATTTGTTATTATAGAGAAAAAGGATGATGACACTTGCTACGTTCCTAGAAATGTAAAAGTAAAGTCAGATGGTTCATTTATAGATATTGTATACTCTGTTAGCAAGCATGGCGTTAACAAAATAAAGGCTTGTGAAGGATTTATTTGGGGAGATATACATTCATCTGTGATTGATAGAGGTGTGATGAACGAAACATTAAGGATAAATAAACTCCTAAGCCCTAAGAAAACTGTACTGCATGATGTCTTTGATGGGTATACAATAAATCCCCACGAAACAAAGGATATGTATATCCAGAGGAAGAAAATAAGAGAAGGTAAGCACTTAATAGAAGGAGAGATAAATGAAAGTTTCGCTTTAATATCAGAGATACAAGATAAGGTTGGTGGCGAGATAAATGTTTCGCTATCCAATCACGATGTATTTCTTGATAGGCATATAAATGACTTCAATTGGAAGAAAGATTTACATAACAGCTCAACATACCTAGAGTACGCAAAAATACAGCAGACAGAAGATATGGAGGTGTATGGCTCTATTTATGGGTATTTATTGCATCGAGAATTTAAAGGCGAAGTCAAATATCTTAATTACGGCAGCTCTTTAGATATTGAGGGATATGAGTGTGCGCTTCATGGCGACCACGGGACTAATGGATCGAGAGGTTCGTACAAGCAGTTCAGTAGGATTAACACTAAAATGATTTCTGCTCACTCTCACTCACCCGTAATGCATAACTCTGTTACTGTGGTGGGGTTAACATCTATGATGCATCAGTATTATAATAGAAAGGGAATTTCTTCTTGGGCTTGGGCGCATTCGGTGATACATTCAAATGGTAAGAATCAATTACTTGTATTTGATGATAGTAAGAAAATAAGTAGTTTAATATAAAATAACTATATTTACAAAAACAATAATAAAAAAACAAAATGGTAGGAAAGACAACTTTAGATTTATACGATGTATATACAATGACAGATTATTATTTATACATAATCAAAGAGATAATTAATGGTAATTCAAAAAACGTTACACGCATGATAAAGGATATGTCTGTTCAGCAAAAGAAAGATGCTATATGCTTCTTTGAGTCTAGCCATCATATCGACGTGGTAAGGTTTAGGGAAACTGTTATAAAGCAAACTGTAGAATTAATTTAAACGCTATGAAAAAGATTAAAATAAAATCAGACAGCGTTAGGCATTGCATTCCTATTGATGAAGATGTGGAAGTTGTAGATGAATTAAAGGATGTTTACAAGGTTGAGTATGATGATGGTTTTCGTTGGGTGATTAAAGATGATGCCGAATTAATTCGCTAACGGATAGGTATATGGTTTGTTGCGTGAATCAATAACAGAATTAAATAAATAGTAAATTATGGAAGAACTAGAAAATATATTAAAAAACTACCTTAATAAAGGAAGTGATAGAATAGATGTTACAGCAGTATTATCTCTTATAAAAATTATAAAAGAAGAACAAAAAAAGCAATAAACTATATACTATGTTGTAAAATCGTTTTAATGTTTTACAACACGTTTGTATGGTTCGTATCCCGAAGGGTATGAATTATAAAAACTGTTATGCCACGTTTTAATGTGGCACTTAAAATAATTTAAACAAAAAAATGGAAAACAATACAACCAATCCCCGTAAAGGATACCCCGTATACTCAGGAGTACTAAAATACTTCCCTGACGCATTATTAGAAGTATCTAACGTATCCTTTGTTGGAAACGCTCAACACCATCCCGATAAAGAACTTCATTGGGATAGAGAGAAGAGTACAGACGAGCTAGATGCAATGATGAGGCATTTAATAGACCACGCAAAAGGAGACATCTACGACGAATGCGGTACTTTGCATATTGCGAAATGTGGATGGAGAATCTTAGCATACATTCAAAAACATATAGAATTACAAATTAAAAATAAATAACATGAAATTTAAAAAAGGAAGTAAAGTGGTGATAACATTAAAAGGCTCACCGTGGGAAAATAACAAAGGTGTTATAAACGGGAATGATAGTGGATGTTTCGACACTAGAGTAGATTTTGATAGCGAATGGAAAGATGTGCTATTTAATTATAAGGACATGGAGTTGTACGCAAAAACCTACACAGAAGACCAATGCCGTAAAAAGATAGAGTTATGGAAGGCGAGATTGGCTTGTGTAGAATTAAAAGAGTCAACCCCCGAATACACAATGGAAGAAGCAATAAAACTAATAGGTCACGAATTTAAAATTAAGAAATAATGGGAGTTATAATATTTATAGTAGTAATGTGTACAATACCACCATATATGGCGTTGTCATGGATAATCAAACATAAGCCTAAGACATCATTCTTAGCTTACGGATTAAGCGTTATGGCTTGGTGGACAGTGATTGCATTAATTGTAAAGTATTTACTATGATGTGGGTTGTAGAAATAATAGGGGTTGCAGCAATGTTGCAGCTCCTATATCTGCACGCTAAAATTGATGCAGACTTGTTAAACCAAGAGGGATGCTATATTCACGACCATAACAATAGGTTTGATTTAAGGTTTATGAATGTATTAATTTTATCGTTAATATTTTGGCATGCAGTAGGTGACGATAGTATGTTGAAGTTATTTGTAAGATTCGCAGCGTACTCCATACTATTTGGTGGAATGTTTGATATGTGTTTGAATTACTTTCGTGGTTTAGATGAACATCACTTAGGCACTACGGCAAAATGGGACATATTTTGGACAAAACATATAAGAGCTTACAAAATACTTACAAAATATTCTTTGATAATATCTATTTTATTGTTATTTTTACTACATATAATGTAGAGAACTAAAAATAAATAATGGAGAAAATTAACCCAAGACCGAACCAAGAAGAAAGAGTTAATATCCCTGTACTAACAATGAGTCGAGATGAATTGATTGACGCATTCATGTATCTACCAAATATTATATCTAAGGGGTTTTCCTCCTCAGAGAAATCTTCTGGAGCGTTAGATAGGGATGACATTAAACAAGAGGCTTATTTAGCTTTACTAAATGCTGTTGATAACATAGATTACAGTATAATATCTAAATCAAAGCTACCTTATAGGTCTATGGAGACTTTCTTGCACATAACGATTCGAGGTGCTGTACGTAGAGTTATAGATCAAAAAAGAGGAGTTATCAGATTACCTGAATACGTTATAAGTAAGATGCGGGTTACTGGAAATATAGAATTAAAAGAATTATATTTTAATTCATTAGGCATTAAGTTGGATGGTAGAGATTGCAACGTTAGAAAGATCAGCTACTCGGACGCTGATAGCGAGACTTTGGATTATTTAATGTCTACGATAGATAATAATTTAGATGAAGACGAAGCTATTGCTATAAAGGTTAATTTTGGGCTATACCCTTACTTGGAGTTATCTAAGGCTGATATATCGGAGATTTTAGGTTGGGGATATTTACCAAAGCACTATCAATACCAAGAGGTTAATATGCTTATCGAGAGAGCTATATCTAAACTAAAAGATGTTATCGACGTTGAGTTGGTAGCTAACTTTTTAAATAAATAGAAATTATGTTTGTAGGATTGTTGGATTTTGATAGTATTATTTACAAAGCTGTATACAGAGTTGTTGGCATTGATGAAATGCGAGAAGCTATTGACGCTTATGGCAAAGATACAGCTAAGGAATGGCTTAACGAATTAGTTATCGAGAGAGGAATGAAGCGATGTAACGCTTCGGTGGAGGAAATAGATATGTATTTATCTAATCACTTTGAAACTCCTATTGATTTCTACGAGATTTTTGTAACCAAATGCTCCAAGTCTTTCAGAAAAGAATTAGCACCTTCATATAAATCTAATAGGAAGCGAAATAAATATGTATCTTTGCTGAGAAATCATTTCATGTTTGAGATGGATGCTATATACGATGATGTTTACGAGGCTGATGATTTGATTGCCGATAGAGCAAGAGCACTTAGAGATGATTGCATAGTCATATCTATCGACAAAGATTTAAAAACTATTGGAGGGTATTACTGGTCGTATTACAAGCAGCCGTTAAAAGATGATGACGGAGAGTATTACTTGAATGACTTTGGTGGTAAGGAGCAATTCTACAAGCAAAGAGAGGTTATGTATATTGAGAAGGATGAAGCTGATAGATTGTTTTGGATACAGATGCTTGAGGGAGACACTTCAGATAACATTAAGGGAGTTAAAGGGATTGGAGCTGTTGGAGCAAAGAAAATAATTAATAACGCAACAAGCAACTTCGTTTCCACAGCAAGAACTTATATCAAGAAGAACCAGAAGGATGATTTCTGGATTAATTATGAGTTATTGAGACTAGGGAGTAGAGAATTAAATGAAAACAAATTAAACTAAATAAAATGAAAGAAAAAAAAGACAATTTAGAGTTATGGAATAAGGTTGAAAAAACCAACCCTAACTACACAAAGAAAGCAAACGTTAAAGGGAATAACATAACATCAATAGCCCCTCAGTTTCAATTGATGAATGCCACAGAGCATTTTGGTGTGTATGGGTCTACTTGGGGCTTTAAAGATATTAATATCGACTACACCTTAGTTCCCGTTTGCGGATTAGTATATTGGTCAGCAACATTCTTTTTCCCTAATGGAGAGTTCCCAGCAACAAACTCTGTTTCTATATGGAGAGATGGAGCAATGACTAAAGCTGATGACCAGTTTGCTAAAAAGGTAGAAACAGATACACTAACCAAATGTCTATCTAAGCTAGGATTTAATGCAGATATTTTCTTAGGGAAATTTGATGATAACCGTTATTTAGATGAGGTTAAGAAAGAGTTTGCACCTAAAGCTATTGTTGTTGCACCTAAAGACCTACCTAAAATGAACGCAGAGCAATTTGCTAAGTCAAAAGAATACATGAAGGGTGGAGGTAAGATTACAGCGATAGAAGGTAAGTATAACGTATCAACTGCACAGAAAAAAGAATTATTAGAATTAACACCAAAAAAGTAAACAATTAAATTTAATTATATTATGAGCGAGAAAGTAGAAATGAAATTAACGGGTAAGATTAAGGTTATTGATCCAGTTGAAAAAGGAACATCTAAAGCGGGTAAGGAATGGCAGAAAGTCAACTTCGTCATAGCCAACAACGAAGGGTACGAAGGTCAAGAACAGATATTCGCTTTCGAGATATTCGGAGAGGAGAAGGTAGAGAAGTTTATCAAGTACAATAAAGTTGGAGTGGAGGTTGACGTGAAGTTTAACATCAAGACCAATGAGTACAAAGGTAAGTATTACACATCCCTTCAGGCGTGGAGTATTTTCAAGGTAGAAGGTAGTGTTGCAGACGATAATACACAAGGTGCTGAGGATGAGAAAGACGACCTTCCCTTCTAATAATCAATAAGTTACACAATGCAGGGGATTGATTTCCTCTGCATTTTTAAAACAAAAAACATGAACACAAGTATAAGGTATCTCGACCAACTAAAAACGAGAAAGGAAATACAGTTTACATACTTCAACTCACCTATTAAGGTTGTAGTTAAGGATGAGGACGATGCTATAGGGTATCTTGAGAGGTTTCTTGAGAAGGAAGAAAAGAGGATTAAATCTTTTAGGGAGGAGTTGAATAAATTTAAAGCATCTTACAGGGGGTGTGAAATACAATGAGCTATGATACGAAAGAGAGTGAAACTAACAAGAGTAAGCGACGTTGGGGACGATAAGTATAGCTTCATAGGTTTTGAGGACGGAGAGCCTTGTCCTACTGTTGGAGAACGGTTCTGGGTTGGATACGACTACAGAACATCTCCCGTAGTAGAAATACTCCCCGACAATAAATTCAGAACGTTAAACTCAGTGTATCACTGGGAAATTTTAAAGGATTGACATGGCAAAACCTAACCCAATATGGAAGCGAATGTACTCCTACAAATACACAGAGTACGACATGAAGTGCGCTACATGGTGCATTAATCAAGATATTCACATATCTCCTCTACCAATTCTACACGACGGAAATAACTTCTACATTGATATTATTATAAAAGGTAAGATTAGTAGAAGCCCAAAGAAGTTTACGGTGGATGAGACAGTTCCAAAGATTTACGAATACTATAGATTTTACTATGAAAAAAGCCAAAACAAAAAGGAAGTTAGTTCCTAGAACTAGAAACGCAGAAACATTAACAGAGAGTGCTTATTGGGGTAAAATACGGTCTACACTTCGTTCTGCTTTTCGTTATTGGAAGCCAATGATTATTGCTTTAAATAACGCATCAAGACCTTACAAGGGTAAGAACAAGCGGCTGAAGAAAGAATACCAATGTGCTATATGCAAGAATTGGTTTAAAAGAGCTGACGTTCAGATAGACCATGTAATTCCTTGTGGTAGTTTGAAATGCTATGAAGATATAGAGCCTTTTATTAAAAACTTAACACCTGAAGATCCAAAAGCTTTCCAAGTATTATGCAAGCCAGACCATCAGGTAAAAACAAACTTAGAACGAAAGTTAAAAAAATAACCTAACTTTACAAAAACTAAACAGAATGGAAGAAATAAAAATGAGTGAAGTTAGATTAGGTCTAGAGGATGTATTTGGGTATAGCGACGACAAGCCGTTCAACATTGTAGAGCCGAATCATTGTGTTTACGATGAAGGAGATGTTAGTATTTATGCTGACATAATGGCTGCTGTTGATTACGAGAAGTTAGGGTTGGAGGATGAGAATGGGTGGCATGGCGATGATTACGGAGATATAAAAGAAGCTGAATTGATTATAGGTAAAATTACTGTAGATGCAGGACGTTACCATCAAGTACAGCCTAATGAATTTGAAAGAATTAGAGCTGTGTTAATGAATCAGTTTCAATTTGAAGCTTAACACGTGTGTATGTTGCGTTTCAATGCAATATACACACTGTTAGCTAACCAACCAAAATAATAAATTGACAAAACAAAACTCAAATGATAAAAGTTTCAGTATTCGATAGCTTAACTAATACATCAATATGATAACAAGGGAAGAGTACAACAAAGCCCTTGACACCATCGAGGCTTATCAAGAGCAATTTTTAACAACTATAAGAGATGTTAGACAGAAAGAGGATATGCCTAGCAGTGAGGATGCTATACAAATAAAATCTGCCAGTAAAAATAAATTCCTAGATTGGTTTAATAACAAAAGAACTGAATTAATAGGGAAACCATCTAATTTTAATACATTCAGTAACGAGGATAAACTTAATTTAAGCGAACTAAGGAAGTCTTATTCTTTAGAAAACTTCGAAATGGCTATGATGGCTTTTTGTAGCGATGAGTTTTATTTGTCAAAAAACCTAATCCTGCCTAATCATTTCTTAGACAATAATAAGTTTATTAAATTCCTCCACTCATACGAAAAGCCAAAAACTAAAACACTTAAAGAAACACTACGACCATGATACTAGAAGCGGGATTCTCAGATAAATATTTAGATGATGTAATAAATGGAAGAATAAAATTAGGGCTTGGGTTAGGGTTGCCAACATTCGATACTCACTACAGATTTAAGCAAGGCGAGTTCACTATAATTAACGGCTTAGATAACGTAGGAAAGACCGACTGGATGCTTTGGTACTTTTGCGCCATGAGTGTAGTGCACGACCTTAAATGGGCTATATGGAGCGGAGAGAATAAAGCTGAACAACTAGTAAAGAGATTAATCCAATGGAAGCTTGGGTGCTACATAGACCGTGCAGAGCAAAGGGATTTTTACGCAGCAAAAGATTGGGTGCATCACCATTTCCAATTTGTAGACAATAAAGGTTTTTATAAATCAGAAGAGTTATTGAGTGCTTTCGATAAGCTAGATGTTGACGGATGCTTAATAGATCCTTACACGGGAATGAATAGAGAATATACACACAAGGCTAATTATGACTTTTTAAATGAAAGTAGGAGGTTTGTAAACTCAACGAAAAAGAGCTTGTATGTCAATACGCATCCTAATACAGAAGCAGCTAGAAGAATTTACGGGTTAGAGCACGAATTGTCTGGCTATCCAATGCCTCCTAGTAGAAGTCAATCAGAGGGTGGGCAGCCATTTGCTAACCGCCCCGACAATTTCTTAACTGTCCATAGACTTATAGGGCATCCAGAGTTCCAATTTAATACCTTGGTATATGTTAGAAAAGTGAAAGATACAGAGACGGGTGGAACTCCTAATGCGATAGATGATCCAATTATATTTGAATTTAACAAGGGGTTAGGGTTTGTTAGTGACGGGAAAAACGTAGTAAATAAAGCTATAATGAATACGTTCCCTCCATTAATTCCTAGTTCGGATTTTAATGCCTAATTTTACTCCTATGCTGACAGACGAACAAATAAGTAAATCTCTAAACAGAAAAGAGTCTTTCTTTTTCACTGACAAAGAAATCGAGAAGCTTTGGCATGAAGCAAGCCTTAAGAAGAATATAGATTTACAACTAATAAAAAACGCATACTTTGAGAGCTTTTTGGACGCTATGTTTATCAAAGCATTTAAGATAGATAAAGCTAAAGCTTTTATTATTTGCGATATTAAAGACTACTTGAAAGAGGTGATGCATATATTGAAAATAAATAACTTGCAAGCAGAATTGATAAACAACAGTAATCTTAAGTTATTTGAGAAAGAAGTGCAAATAAGAGAGCTTACAGAAGAAGTTGCGTTGCTTAAGTCGAATATATTAAAATAGAAAAAAATGAAAGAATTAGATGAGGTGTGGCTTCCAGTTAAAGGATATGAGGGTAGTTACGAAGTATCCAATATAGGTAGAGTTAAATCTATGGATAGGTTTAGAAAAGCGAGAGGAGGCAAAAAAGCCTTTGTGTCAGGAAGGGTGCTCAAGCATAGAGTTGGCAGTAATGGATATCCTTACATTTGTTTGTGTAAAGATGGTTCGCAGAAATCAAAAACAATACATCAATTAGTGGCTATCGCATTCCTAAATCATATTCCGTGCGGATTTAAGTTAGTGATTAATCATATTAATCTAGTAAAGACAGATAATAGGGTTGAAAATTTAGAGATAGTGTCAAACAGAATAAACAGTAATCAGAAACACATTAAGAGCTCATCTAAGTACGTTGGAGTTAGATGGGATAAATCTAATTGCAAATGGAGAGCATACATTAGAGTAGGCGGAAAAACAAAACATTTAGGAATGTTCAAAAACGAAAAAGTAGCCTCGGCTATATATCAATATGAACTATCGTTGCTATCAACCAATCTCAGTTAGCAACGATAAGCCGATTAGTTTACCTTGGAGTAAGGATAGTAATAACTAACATTGCACGTAAAAAGAGATATTAATGATGGTAAAAACTAACGGAATTGTGTATGGGTAGTGCGACTTAAAAGAAAATAATTAATTAAAAAACAATAATATGACTTTAGAAGAAATGATTTACAACGAAGAACAAAAGCGAGCATTACCTATAAACGGTGTTAGCAAATTTGATATGCAGAAATTTAAGGAATATGTAAAGACTTATGACGCAAAGAAAAATGGTTTAGATAATGACGATACTATCGTTAAAGATATGCTTTATGGCATTGGCTTGTGCTTAAACAAAAAAGAGTTTGAATTTGCTGATGGCTTCAAAAAGTTTAAGACGTTTATTAAAGCATTTCTTTAATGTTTGCTAACGTTTAGTATATGTACCGTTTGAGGTACGAAAATGGAATATAAACAGTGTTGTAAAACGTTTTAATTATGAATTATATATTACTATACCCTTTTTTATTAACCTTTATAGCTTTTTTAATAATATATAGGTGTAGAAAATGCCCTAAATGCCTTAAAAAATGCAAACACACAGGTATTAGAGGTAAAAAATACACGCAGTATTTCTGTAAATCTTGCAAAGAAACTTTTTTTATTAGTCATTTTAATAATGAAATTGGCTAATGTTTTACAACGAATTTGTATAAGAACTGAAGCGGATAAATAGACCATTTTCCTGATGTCAGGAAAATGGTTAATAGATAATAACCAAACACCAATAAAGCAATAAACCGCTTTTGTTTTTATACGGTGTTATATACTTTTAAAATGGCAAAGACAAAACAAGATTATATAAACGAATTAGTGAGCGTTGCATTTGCTTACGATAAAAAATACCAATTACAAGAAGAAAGAACAAAAGACTTTCAAAAAATGGCTTCACTTGCAAGACAAGGTAAAAAACAAAGCCAAGAATTTAGACAATTAGAAATGAAACACAGAGCAACTGTAATTGACTTTGGTAATGAAGCAAATGCAATGCGTAGGGTAATCAAGAACCTTAAAAAATATGCGTGGAACTTTTAATTGTATATAACGGTTAGTATAAGACCCGTTTTTTCTATGGGTTTTATACAGTGTTACCTACAGTACGGTATTATTAAAAACTAAACTTAATTAAATGAATTTATTAGAATTATTTGCAGGATCGAGAAGCATAGGAAGTGAAGCAGAAAAACAAGGCTTAAATGTTTTTAGTGTTGATTGGACTGCATACGAAAATATAGACTTATCAATTGACATTGGGGAACTAAAAAAAGAAGATGTGCCTTTTGTTCCTGATGTGGTTTGGGCTTCTCCTGATTGCACGACTTATAGTATTGCCGCCTGTAGCACTCACAGAACTAATACAAAAGAACCTAAAAGCGAATACGCTATAAAATGTGATACAGTAAACCAACATTGGATTGGATTGATAAAAGATTGGCTAATTGAAAGCCCTAAACTTATTTTCTTTATTGAAAATCCAAGAGGAATGTTAAGGCATATGGAGTGGATGCAAGAATTTAAAAGGCATACAGTATGGTATTGTAAATATGGAGATGATAGAGCAAAGCCAACAGATATTTGGACTAATTCTAAAACGTGGAAACCAAGACCAATGTGTAAAAACTTTAAATACAATAAAGAAACTGGTGAAATTATAGATAGACATTGCCATCACGAAAGCGCAAGACGTGGAGCAAAAACAGGAACGCAAGGAAAAAAAGGATCATACAATAGAAGTAAGATACCAAACGAACTATGCAAAGAGATTATTGAAAGCACTAAAGTAGTATTGTAGGTAATGGACAAGGGTATGATTAGTTAATTTTTACGAACCGAAATACAAATATTTATTATGAAAAGCGAGCAAATTACCAATTGGAATACAGCAGATAAAAATGGAAACATAAACGTTCCTGATTATTTAGACCCTGCAATTAACAAGGTGGGGACTCAATTGAGATTCCACACTATTAGCGGTAAAAATGAAATACAGACAATTTGCGACATTGTCAAACAAATGGAAGGGTTCTTTAAAGACCACTACAGCAGTAAAAATGAATTAATTATACCTGATGTTAGCGTGAGTTATTTAGTTGATTACTTCGATGATAATTTCATTACGCATCACATTGTTATAGTTGCTAAAGACGAAGAAGAATGCAAGGTTAAATTTAAAAAGGAATTACCAAACAGAGATTGGGCATTAATTAAACCGATACGTTATTCACGCTAACGTAATTGTATAAGGTTAGTGCCGTAAATTAATAACTAAAGATTATAAAAATGGAAGAAGTAAAAACAGAAATTAAGCAAATAAGAAACCAAATTTTGGTAGGGATAAAAGAAGATAAGATAGACTTTACTTGGGGTAAAATGATTATTGATACCTGTAATAAGGCATTAACTTTATACGGTGTTGTTGATACGTTGGTTTGCTGTGAGAATTGTATTTGGTTTGATAAAGGGAACTGTAATAATGAAAATGCTTGTATTGATTTTAGTGAATTTAAAGCAAACTAATTATCTACAACGTTTAGGCTAAAAATTGGTGAGGCACGAACTTGTTTTTAGGTAGTGTTACCCACCGTTAAAATTTAAGAAATGGGAATACATATAATAGCATACACTTTAGGTAAAACTACAACCGTAGAAGGTTTTGGTTGTGAAGAAAAATACATTGAGAACGAAAGGTGTAGTTCTTTTGATTCTTTAAGAATGAGTGGTGATACTGATTTTATTTTTGAAAGCGATTTTGGATGGGTTTATAAGTATGACGACCCCGACAACCCTGATTTTGAAAATAGTTATCGAAGACCTGAAGACCTGAATAAAGCTAAAGATTGGATTCAAAAGAATATACCTGAAGGCAATCAAAATAGATTGATAACCCTTATTAATGATATGGCACAAAACCAAAACCTTTGGATAAGTGTGAGTTATTAATGGTGGGTAACGGTAGATATAAAAAATTTAAATTAACGGACTATGAAACAACACCCAATAATAGCAGAAGCCTTAAAATTTGGCTTTGATAGAGTACTTGAAGAATCAGATAGAGATGGATTTATGATATTTGAAATATCAGGAATTGAAGTGCTGAGAAAGCCAAAAGCAGAAGTTGAACAGTTTTGGTGGAATCTGATAAAAGATTCGGACGAGAATGGATTCCCTAAAGATTCTACGGAGAGGTTGAGGGACTTTTTAATGATAGAGTAGTGAATTTATTTTTTTTATATAGTGTTGTAGTGCCGAGTTCACGAGGGAATGTGTTTCCTTTTGTTTTTCAAAAGGCATACACTACAACGTTTTGAATATGGTGAGTAGCCGACCACCTAAAAGTTTCGGTTTAAAATAAATGTTTAATCGGCTATTCACTATATTTTGTGTTAGCATTAGTTAATTATTATGAAACTAGCAATAGAAATTTGGGACAAACACATTGATGTATTTATGCACTTTGATTTGGTTTGCCATAACGGAAGTTCATTAGAAGATGAAACACGAAGTAACGCACTATTTAATGCCCTTATTACCTTAGAAACTATGTATAAATGGAATGACTTTCAGTTAGAGGAAATACAAGAAGCAATTGATTATTTAAAGGGCAGTAAGCACTACTCGGAAGCAAACCAAAATAGCACTTACTAATTAATGCTAACAACGTTGTATAATACATTCAATAAATTGAACCAATGCGAAAGAGTTATAAATACTACATAGTTGGTTGATTATGTTAATTAATTAAGTTAATCGTATCATTCTTTTAGGTTCAATTTATTGAACTAAGCAAATATATCAATAACCCACTTAATTATAGAGCCGCCTTTTGCAGCACTAACACCACCAAGCCCCATCCCTGCGCCAGAGGCAAGTCCAATTTTGTCCCAACGAGTTCTAGCGTTCTTTTTATTAATCTTTTTGATTTCAACAATGTCATTTGTATTTGATTTTATGTCTTCCGTATTAGAGTCTATTTGATCTAAAGCTCCAACTTTTCTTTTTAACTTATCGCCTATCAAGGCTTCCGTTAATACATCTATCTTAGCCGTTAGTTCTGCTATCTGTTTTTCCATATCTATCCAAGTAGTATAATAGGGATATAAACCCTACTATTGTTTCAATGTGACTTAACGACCCATTAAAAAATATTTCGTTAATTAATTCTCCTATTGAATACCAAAGCCAAAACAGTATAATTTTAGCATTCAATAAAAGGTAAAAACAATAAGCAAATAAAACATTAACGTATGCTATTTGAACGAAATAAAAGTCCTTTCTTTCTTCGCTACCAAAGTCAAATAGTATGTTCTGAATGTATTGCACAGCTATAAATAAAGCTATAGCGGTGGTTATTATTGTTATTACCTTATCTTTCTTTAGCAAGGTCTTTTACTAAGTTTTTTAGTTTTAGACAACAACTCATTTAGATTGTCTAAATCCGTATCACTAATGTCTGCAATCGCTACCTCAGTATCGGTTACTTCTGTTTGTTCGGCTGTTGTAATTGTTGCACTTGATTCATTGTAAATTTTCGTAGGTGCTATTTGATTGAAAATTTTTTTTTGTGAACTAGAAAAACTAGTTATCTTGTCTGCTATTTGTGCTATTGTCATTTTTTTTTATTATTATTCTTTTATTAATTCTATGTTTTCTTTACCTTCTAGTATAGTATCTGTAAAACTCTCTGACACTATGTAATAGAATTGGGGGTTATTAAATTCCGCAAAACCATACGCAGTCCAACAGCTAGTCTTACTCCCTTCGGGGAATATAACTTCTGAGTTAATCTTATTTAAAGCAATTAAAGCTTCATCTTTTGTATTGAATTTATATCCTTGCATTAGCTTATAGAGTAATAGTTAATAATATCTGATTCAATAACCGTAACGCTTGCCGACTTATCTGATGTGTAAATTATAAGTTCTTGTTGATTCCCTTCAAACTCCTGACCTCCATCTGCTCCTGAGCCAATAGAGAATCCTGCTGTTCCACTAGTCCCTATTGTTCCACCCCAACCAGCGATAGTTAATGAATTATAAGATGTTCCGTTTTGTCTGTTATCTGATAACCCACTAGCTCCAATCAACGAATAAGTATTTAATGATTGCCCTCCTAATGTTGCAGCCGTTGTATTCCCAGCTTCATATCCATTACCATCGTTTACAAATACTCCGTTAGGAGATAAGTATGGTCTATTAATCGTGTAACCTTGAGTTCCTATTATATCATCAGCCCAAATTCTACCATCCGTAGAAGCTGATTCATTCACTGAGAAAGAAAATATATTATTAGAAGAGTAATCTAAAGAACTACCCACACCCATAGTTAAGTAATCGTTAGACCCATCAAAATTAATGCAAGATTTACTATTTAATAAATTAACAGCTCCAGACAAAACGATAGATGGTTGCCCCGTAGCTGAAGCGTTTGTTACGTCATTCCCATTAAGACTTTGGTCATACCAAGTAACAACAAATCCATCACCGCCACCACAATGAGTTAATAGAGTCGCTGTATCTAATTCATTACCTATAAACTCAATATCTATCTCTACATTAGATGCGTTCCTAACTAGTATAGCTGCACCTGAATAGTCAGTTCTTAACTTCCTTAAAGAGTACCCAGCCTCAGCGTTAGGCACTAAATCCAACGGTAAGACGGAAATAGCAGCTCTAGCTAATAAATCAATATTACCTCTACTCCAATCCATAGCTCCACCTCGCAAGTCTAATACCTTCGTGCTTCTTTGAGAAGCCATAACTGTTTGCGCTGAAGAATCCTTCATCGAATTAACAGCAGGAAGTATAGATGAGTTCCTAGACATTGAAGTTTTGGACGCAGCTATAATTTCAGGGGAAGTTTTCGGGTAGTTTTTATTTATAGAGATTATGTTTGAAGTGATTTCTCTTTTGGTTTTCTTAAACCCTTTAATATTATCGTATATTGTTGGAATCTTTTTCATTTAATTCTTTTTTGATTCAGCGTGCTTAGACATAGCTTTACCTCCTAAAGCAGCAGTCCATAAACCAACCACCAATGCAGTGACTTCAAAAGTTAAGTCGCCAGTAAAAAATGTTACCGTCGCAGCTAATGTTGCTGTTAACGCACCTACCCCACAAGAGAAAGTAATCAACCTCCCCATTGAGTTCGCTGCGTCACTTTTAAAGAAATCTAAAAATTCTTTTGTACCGTCCATTACTTTGCTATTAATATACCTCCAATAAAAGACAGTATCACTAATCCGACACCAACTCTTTTTTGAGTTACATTTGTTTTTATTAACTGATCTATTTCTTCTTCTTTACTATTTATTATCAACCGTAAACTCTCAACGTCAAACTCCACTGCCTCTATGTAAGAATCTCTTGCTACTATGTTCTTGTTTAAAGCTTCATTAATCTCCCATACAGAAAGATTGATTGTCTTTAACGCCTTTATCTTCCCTCTATAATCTGCCGTATCTAACAGTAATAATTTCCTACTCTCTAACTTATACGCAATCTCTTCTAATTGTGGAGTGGTGAACCCCTGACTAGATACCTTCGATGTTGCTGATAATAATACTATAAGCACTATCCCTACCCGAACCAATAATTTCATTATATAGTTTTTTTGAAGTTCTCTCCCTCTGAATTAACATTGAGTCTTTAATGTAAACCAAAGAGTCCATGCTTGTTATTACAAGATTTAAACTGTCAATGACAACCTGCCTCTTATTAACCTCTATATCCATTGAGTCTTTAATTGCTACAGACTTTAGTTTATAATCTGATTTATCTGTGGTGGGTGTTGGTTTAAATAAAACCCATCCACCAATCAATAACCCTAAAATTATAATTACATATATATGCTTTGTTTTCATAAATCTCTAATTGTTAAATTAACTTCTTCTCCGTTTTCTAAAGCTTTAGCTATTTGCGGATACACTCTTTTATATGCGTTAACACTACCTCCTATAAACCCATTCTTAGTTATGTTCTGCTGAGATGTATCTCCTAACAGTATACAGCCTGCCGTATGCGACTCATCGTTCCCAGAATGAATAAGGACGTACTTGAAATTTGGGACGTCTTGTAGCTCAAGCATTCCTTTGTGGAACACCTCGCCATACTTTTTTAAGTAGCGATTATGAAACCCACCAACCTTTCGGAACTTTATGCTATACGTTCCTGCTGGTATCCTAGTCTCCCCCATTACTTTTTCTTCACGATACTCATCTTCTAATGTGTATGCTTGGAAGTCGCAGTTTATTAGGAATAACCCTAATGTGTCATCCTTCTCTCCTGAATATCTTACTAAATCTAAATTCATATTAATTTGCTTTTGGTAAACTATACTTATTATCGTCCTCTTTGCTACCTACGTATTGCATTGCCGCTTTAAAATCAACAGCAGGAAATCCAAGCGTTAATGAAGCAGCATTACCTATAACTGAATGCGTCTTAGCCTCCTTTAATAATTCAACAACTTCTCCTTCATCATCGCTAGCCATTGCCTTACCTAGATTAACGGTAAACTCCCCTAGCATGAACGCAGCACCCATAGCAACACCTAAACTCCCAAACTGCTTGTATGCGTCATTGTAAGAACTAAATCCACCACCATAAAATATACTCTCTTTTGAATCAAACAACGTTTCATCATTCCAAGTTTCATAAACTTCTTGCGCTGAATTTCCTGTTAACTTTGCCAATCCTTGAACTAAAGCATTTTTATTTCCAAGTACTAAAATAGTAAGTAAATCTGTAGCTGTTATTTTTGTCATCCTAGTTAACAACTCATCCAATTCATCCTCATCATCTGGTAGTCCATTCTTAATAACACTAGCTATTAATGTAGATAAGGATTGATACACAGCCATTCTAGTTACAGCCGTTGCAGCCTTAATTGCTCCTTCAGATTTAGTCATACTACCCTTCCCTACGGTTGACCTCATTGCATCCCATAGTACTTGGTGTTCATTAAAACCGAAAGACAACATGAAGTACTTAACAGACCTATCGAACACGTTTGACGTTTTCTGACGTAAACCTTTTTCGAAAGTAGATGCTGTATTGTAAGAGTCTGAAACGTGCTTATCAGCCCTTGCTCCTGCTTTAGCGAAAGCCTTTCTATGTTTGTGTGCATAAGCCTCGTCATCTATTTTTGATGAATCAAGGTTCTCTCCCGTAATCTTCTTAAACTCCGTAGCAAATTTTAACTTCCATACAGATGGAATCATAAAGTCAATTAATTTATAATACCCTTCAGCCGCAGCTTGCCCTAAAGCTTTCGATTTATTACTCTCTAATGTTTCAACTATAGCCTCACTTCGACTTCTTTTCGATGCATCAAATTTACCAAACCCAGCATTTGGGGATTTTATATCTACCGTTGAAGAACCCCTACGACCTGCGTGAGAAGACCCTATTCGCTCCATCAACTTGCCAACATCCATTGCTTTATACGCCTTTAATAACCCTTTATCTTTAATCGCTTTAGATAAGTTGCCTACTTCATTAACCAACACAACCATGTTTGCAGGTAAATCGTAAAACAACCGCTTAACTCCGATAAGCAAACTAGTACCTACGTTTGAAACAATCGCATTAGCAGCCCTCTCACTTAAACTCTTTCGTGTAGGGTTTGAGGCTTGATGCGCCATTACGTGAGCTTTTATGAAGAAATCAAGAGCTTCCACCACTTCTTGATTATACCTACCATCTTTCTTCATTGATCGAATCGTGGCATTGAAATCACGAATAGCTTTCATTGTGTGAAAATCTTCACTCATTTCTCTTTCGTATTCAGCGATGGCACTTATAGCTCCAAATCTAACTAATGGGTCTTCCGATATTTTCGCTTGCGTAGACCCAGCTTTCTTATACATAGACTTAGCCCTATCTATAAGCGATTCAGGTGTCTTATTGTCTGACGCTACAGAACGTCTTTTGCTATACCCAACTGTGCTTTCGTAAGACTCTCCACGACTAAAAGCCATCTCTTTAAATCTAGTCTCGCTATCCTTATAATGGTCTCTAATAAATTTAAGTAACGCCTTTTCTTCAGGTGTCATGTTGGACTCAATTGCCTTTGTATCTAAAAACCCGTCTTTTGTTTTTGGTAAGGACTCATATAAGTCATTTATGATTTTTCTTTCATCTTCACTTATATTTAATTTATTAGCTCCGTTGTTATTAGGGTTTTTGTCAGTTTTGGGTGCATCTCTATTTACAGCAGCCACCATTTGTGAGACAGGAGGTAGTTTGTCGTTGTTTTTGTTTTTTAAATGCTGATTTTCAAACAATATTAAATCAAGCAATACATTCAACCTATACCTAGAATCTATTTTTGTACCTCGAATAAAAGACCACACCTTCCCTACAATTCCACTCCTAGAACCAACAGCCTTCGCTGTTAATGAGTTTAGCTTTTTAGCAAACAATGTACCAGACCTATCAACCGTATTGAATGCTGACGTTAACTTATGAGCTATAGTGTCGTAGATAGTTATATTTCCTTTTGACTTAAATAATGCAGATATGTGATGAAATAGAGTTTTCTCATTAACCGACACCTTACTACCCTCCACTGCTTTGATTCCCTTTAGTAATTCAACCGAACTCTTGTCGGAAGTTAATGCACTGTCAGATGAAGCAACCTCTTGAGAACTAACCCATCCATTATACTTACTCTCTATTTGAGATAAAAACCCATCAGATAAGAATCCATTACTGACATTGACAGCTTCTTTAATTAAATTAGCTATTGTAGCAATAGGTAGTGTTTCTAAAAATGCTTTTGGAAGTTCTTTTAAAGTTCTAACTAAATCTCTTTCAAATTTTTCATTAAAATCTCCATCTTTCTCAATATCTTCCATAGATTTCACTCCATCTATAGCTCTTACCGCTTCCTCTACCTTTTGCTCTTTTTCTTCAGCTCTTTTTTTCTTCTTATCTTCTGACTCCTTCTTTAATAACTCAACCTCTTCATCGCTCATGGATTCCTCAACATCCTCGTTAGCCATAACCTTAGAATTAATATATTCCATTAATTCGTTGTAAGCCTCCATGTCAGGATTAATTACAGATTCTCTTTTACTTACGCTATCAAGGAATCTATCTACAAGAGGTTGTAGTTTTGCAGGGAAGTCCGTTGACAGTATTGCCATACCACCGTTCTTGATTTGAGATGCCTTCTTTTTGAAGTTTTTTATTGCTTGTTTTGTTTTCTTTTGAGTTATCGCTAACTTTTCGGAATATCCCGCTTTGTTGATTATCTTCTCAACAGTAGCTTCAAACTTATTCATTTGAGATTGAAGCCTAACTCCTGCTGCTGCTCTTATTATTTGTTTTACTTGTGTGCTAGATAGATTGTTTGGTAGTTCTTTTATTGCCTTAGTAATTATTTTAGCAAAATCTTTAACTATATTTGATATTGCTCTACCACCCATTCTAGCGTCCTTCTCCGCAAATGCTATCAATTGTTTTGTAGTAAAACCTTTTTTAGGTGGCTTATCTTTTTTCTTTTTTTCTTTATATTTAACCTTGAGTTTTTTTCTTATTACCTTCTCATCAAAACCTTTCAGCATCGCTTTAGATGACTTAATAACCGCTTCTATTGCTTGCGAAATATCAAACCCTACGTCAACTAACTTCCCTACGGCATCAAATAAGGTGTCAATTATAGCGTCACCTGAAACACCTTGCCTAGAAACTCCCGTATCCCCTAGAGGGTTGTTTAGTTTTTTTAGTTTAGATTGAAGGTCTGCTAGGATAGATTTAGCTTCTTCTCTCTTTGTTTTCTTTTGTGATGGCTTACTTCCTTTAGATTCCTTGAACCCTTCTATATCTTTCTTAGACCCTAATATATGTATTTGTTCTGGTTCGAATACTATATATATATCAGAAAGATTGGGGTCATATGCGTTTTTAAACAATACTCCATTTTCGTCAGCATTTCTATCATTTATCTCATCAAAAAAACTACTTTGTCTGTTTTTATCAAAATTATAATCTAAGGTTTTTAATTTATTTGTATTTAATAATATTGATAAGACTTTTGGCGTTCCCTCATCAATAATCCATTCTCTTGAATCTGTCTCTTATACACATCTGACGCTGCCGACGATCTACTCTGTGTAG